>Ga0222647_1000385_pt1 | contig 20702 bp, 13 predicted proteins | sample AntAcemetagen333_FD_179864 | JGI IMG/M metagenome (GOLD analysis project Ga0222647, IMG submission 179864) | Saline water microbial communities from Ace Lake, Antarctica - #333 | ecosystem: Environmental > Aquatic > Non-marine Saline and Alkaline > Saline | place: Antarctica: Ace Lake...
ACTTTGCCACGAATTCATACGAATTGTATGAATTTCATGGATAAAAAAAGGCTGCGTAACCCGTAAAAGTCTGTATCAAAACCAACTTCACAAGTATTTAATTTGCCACTCACAATATTTGCCCTTAAATTTGCAGTGCTTCTAAAAAATCACGGTAATGATGGACATGTCCATCATCCCTGAAAAACAATAATTATAAAACTTAATAAATTGAAAATGAACGGATTAGAACCGAGTGTATTAACAAAAGTAAATGAATGGTTGAATGGTAACTATGACGAAGCCACGAAAGTAGCCATTCAAAAAATGGTTGATAATGAAGATATTACAAACTTAGCGGATGCCTTTTATAAAGACTTAGAATTTGGAACTGGTGGTTTGAGGGGCATTATGGGCGTTGGTTCTAATCGGGTGAATAAATATACTTTAGGAAAAGCGACACAAGGTTTTTCTAACTATTTGTTGGCAAAATATCCTGGCGAAGCAGTGAAAGTCGTGATTGCTCACGATTGTCGGAATAATTCCGAATTATTTGCAGGGTTTACGGCTGATATTTTTTCCGCAAACGGTATTAAAGTTTATTATTTTGACGCGTTGCGTCCGACTCCAGAATTGTCGTTTGCGATTCGGGAATTGGGTTGTCATGGTGGCGTAATGTTGACGGCTTCACACAATCCGAAAGAATATAATGGCTATAAAGCTTATGATAAATATGGTTGTCAATTGGTCGCTCCAGCGGATAAAGCGGTGATGGATGAAGTGGAAAAAGTGACTTCTAATGATAAAATCAACTTTGCGAGAAAAGCGGATTTGATAGAAACGATTGGGGCGGAAATGGACGAAAAATTCTATGACGCTTTGACGGCTTTATCTATTTCGCCAGACGTAATTGCTCGACAAAAAGATTTAAAAATCGTCTTTTCTCCGATTCATGGAACTGGAGGCGTTTCTGTGCCGCCTGTTTTGAAACGTTTTGGTTTTGAAAATGTGATTTTGGTGGAAGAACAAATGGTTTATGATGGTAACTTCCCAACGGTAATTTATCCAAACCCAGAAGAGCAAGAAGCCTTATCAATGGGATTGGCGAAAGCCAAAGCGGTCGATGCTGACTTACTAATGGCAACTGATCCAGATGCTGACCGTGTCGGAATCGCAGTGAAAAATACAGAGGGCGAATTCGTTTTATTAAACGGAAATCAAGCGGCTTCGATGATGATTTTGTACGTTTTGACGGCTTGGAAAAAAGCTGGAAAAATGAAAGGCAATGAATATATTGTAAAAACAATTGTGACGACGTATTTGATTGATAAAATTGCAGCAGCTAAAAATGTAGACTGTTTCAACGTGTTGACTGGTTTCAAATATATCGGTGAAATGATGACGAAATTGGAAGGCGAAAGATATTTCTTGGCTGGCGGCGAGGAAAGTTATGGCTATTTAGTTGGCGAACATGCGAGGGATAAAGATGCGGTAATTGCCTGTGCGATGATTGCGGAAACGGTGGCATATTATAAGGATAACGGCAGCAGTTTGTACGAAGCGTTGTTAGATGTTTATGAAGAATATGGCTTTTATTTGGAGCGTTTGGTGTCGTTGAAAAAAGAAGGGCAAGCTGGTGCGGAAGAAATTCAAGTAATGCTAAAAGAGTTGCGTAGCAATACACCTGCGACTTTGGGTGGCTCGAAAGTAACGATGGTGAAAGATTATTTGAGTGCGGAATCTAAAGAAATGGCGACTGGCGAAATCACAAAAATTGACTTGCCTTCTGCGAATGTTTTACAATTCTTTTTGGAAGATGGCAGCATCATTTCTGCTCGTCCTTCTGGAACTGAACCTAAGGTGAAATTCTATTGTAGCGTCAATGAAGTATTGGAAAACAAGGCGGATTACGATAAGGTGAAAGGAATTTTAGATGCAAGATTGGATTCAATTTTAGCAGATTTAGGCGTTTAATTGAACGATAAATCATAAACGATAAATTATTTTTTGTCTTGGCTTTATCATTGCTTTCTGCGATGGTAAAGCTTTTTTTTTAACAGGATTCGTAAAATGAAACTTGATTTTTTAATTTTAAAATCGTTCAAATCCTGTCAAAATTTCTCTTTTTTAAAAACTCGGCTCGTCCATATCTTTCAAATCTTCCTTTAATGTTACCTCAAACGAAACCGTATGATTGGCTTCATCTTCTAATTTCCCATACGTCAAAATTAACCTTTTTTGAGGAAGATTATAGTGGTCGATTAAGTAGGTAATCGTATTATACGCTCGTTGATACGCCAAATTATTGGATGAATTTTGGGTATTTCCAGTTACGATGAGCTTAATCGCAGGATACATTTCCATCACTTTTGCGATTTGGTGCAATTGCGTATAATTTTCTTCTTCTATTCGATTGGTATTGGATGGGAATGAAACAGTTGGCATTTCGGGCATTATTTGCCGAAGCATTTTTTCCATTTCATTGTTTTTTTGATTGGCAATTTCGGTAGAGTCCGTCGGCGCAGGTTTGGCTTTCATCGCTTCCATATCCAACTCATTTTTCGTGTAAGCAACCCCTCTCGAATTGACCAAAGACCCTTTTGGCGTATTCGGTTCTTCATCAATTAAATTTGGAACGCTGTCGCCGTCCGTATCTCTCAATTGATGCTTGACCGAAGACTTAATTTCGACCATTTTCGCCTTCGATTCCTTTTCATCGACTTGACACAAATCAAATTCTAAAGTCAATCTTTTAGCAATTGCAGCGTAGCGTTTTTCGTGATTTTGTAAATCTTCCAAGGTTTTAAAAACCAAATTATCGACAAATAAAATAGACCCAGTATTGACCTCTTCAAAACCGTATTCTATGGTATAACAATTTTTTAAACCGTTGTAGAAAATCTCGCCAAAAACCAGATATTCTAAATCTTGTAGCTGCAATAAAATTTTAGAACTGCTTTTGTCAGCGTCTGCCTCCTCGACCCAGCTAATATATTGCCCTCTATCCATGACTTGAAAACGCTCATTACAACTTTCTAAAACAATTTGAAAGTCGTCGGAGATTTCTTTTGAAACCTTTTGAAAATTTTCATTTTTAGCTAAAAAAGTCGTTACATAAACCCGCCAAGTTTCCGTTGCGTTTGCCGCAAAAACACTAATCGAAAATAGTATTGTCAATAATATAGATTTCATCATAAAAATATTTGTTGTTTGTTAATTTGTCGATTTAACCAAGTACTTTCCGACCATCGAATTTATAAAAAATACCTAAGTAACTGATTATTAATAAAGTATTAATGATAAATAATGGAATTGTTCCGTTGCCAAAAATATCTCGTGCTAATAAATTTGCACCGTAAATTAAGATGGCTAAACCGACATAAAGTAACATTTTGACAATCGGATAAGGTACTGGATAATATTTTTGACCGACCCAATAACAAGCCGTTGCCATTGAGGCGTAACAAATTAAAGTTGCCCAAGCCGAACCGATATAGCCGATCGTCGGAATCCAAAGTATGTTCAAAACGATTGTTATTAATGCTCCACCGAATGCAATCAACGCACCTATCATGGTTTTGTCTTTTAATTTATACCAAATGGCAAAATTATAATACACGCCCAAAAATAAGTTTGCCAATAATAAAATCGGCACGACGACCAGCCCTTCACGGTATTGTGTACCAATAAAAAACTGTGCAATATCAATATATAACATAATTCCCAAAAAGCCTAACGCCCCGACAACCGTGAAATATAAAGCAACTTTGGCATAAATTGGCATTGAATCCGAGCGGTCGGCATTTCGAAAAAAGAAGGGTTCTGCTGCATAATTAAACGCCTGCGTGAACAAACTCAACAACATCGCCAACTTATAACACGCGCCATAAATCCCAATCATCGCTTCGTTTTCGATATCGCTACCCGGCAACAACCATTTTTGTAAAATTCTATCAATGACTTCATTTACAATTCCTGCCAAACCCACAAATACCAATGGTAAAATATAAATTAAGGTCTTTTTTAGCAATACTTTATCAAACTCAAATTTGGTTTTAAAATAAGAAGGACTCAACAATAATAAGGTCACTGCACTTGCCGTCAAATTCGCAATAAATATATATTCGATGCCCCAATTTGAATTATAAACTGCCGACATATCCCAACCTTTTGTTTCCAAATATGGACAAAGTAAAAGGAAAAATAAATTTATCGTCAAATTTACTCCGATATTTATCAATTTAATCGCCGCAAAATACCATGGTCGCCCGTCTAATCTCAACTTTGCAAACGGAATCGCAGACAAAGCTTCCAAACTCAGGATTATCGCAAACCAAATGATATAATTCGCATCGTCAGGATATTTCATCCATACCGCAATCGGTTCGGCAAAGCCAATAAGTAAACCGCAAAAAATCGGTGTTGTGACTAAAAGTAAGGTCGAAAGGGTAGAGTAGGCTTTATCTCTATCGGCTGGTGGCGTACCAAAACGGAAAAAACCAGTTTCCATTCGATATACAAAAATCACGGTCAGAAAGCCTACCCAAGCATATAAATTTACAACAATTCCGTACTCGGAAGGCGGAAAAATATTGGTATAAAGCGGCACTAAAAAGTAATTCAAAAACCGTCCAACAATACTACTCACCCCGTAAATTGCCGTTTCGCCCGCTAATTTTTTTATTAAAGACATTATTTTTTTAACTATTAAGTATTAGCTATTAGTATTTATTCGTTTTGATATAATTCGAACTTAAAAATTCAAAAATGATGAATTATTTTTACAAAAGGTAAAGGCATTAAAATGCTTTACGTCTGATAATTCATTTTTTCACGATATTCATTTTCGTCCGTTTGACCTCATTTGGACAAAAGTATTAAGAAAAAATGGAGAATTTGCCACATGGTAAAATCTTGGTCAAAATCATTAAAGTTTAGATAGTCGTATCATAAATGCGTATTTTCTGTTATTTAATTAAAAATCGGCTCTTTGACAATTTCTGCACGTAGTGGCTACTTTAGCTTCCGAAAAGTCTCAAAATCCTTGCGGCAGCTAAAGACAGCCGTTACGAAAATCTCAATTTATTCGAATTTTGCAGAAATTGTCAAAGAGCCTAAAAACCACCGATTTTTTTGAGGTTTAATTAAACGGAATATTATTGTTTGGCTCTTTTTTTAAGCGGCAAATCCCGATTGTTTTTGGGAGGAAGCGGGGAATTGTGTTCAATTATAAAGTCGGTTTCCCTAAGTTGACGATATTCGTCTGTAAATCACTTTTAGACATTTTGAAAGATGCCCAAAAGTTGTATAAAATTCCTTTATTTTCAAAATATATATTCCTCCTTTTTTACAGTAAAGGCTTATTATTTATATGAAAAAATTGGAATCCACATTTTTTAAAATTATCATTGTATAAATATTTCAAAAATAAATAAATCTAAATAAAATGGGTAATTCCAATGCTTTTAAAGCAATTATTGCTTTAGTCGTTATTATGTTCGGTGTTTTTGCGCTAATCACTTATATGGATGATGGAGATGTTGTTCCACAAGGGCCATCAAATCTGGACGATAGTTCGAGCTATATAGATGGAAAAAGGACAGGCGGAGAGGGTGAAGAGGAAACAATGAGTGCGAAAGAACTCGCTGTTGATGAACTTTGTAGCTGTTTTGTAGAAGTTTTGGAGTTGAGAAGTAAAATTGAAGCAGATTCGAGATTGGAGTTTGAGTTGAGTTCAAAAATTAAAAAAGCGGAAATTAATATGCGTTCTTGTTATATTAAATCAAAAGAAAAAAATAGTAGCTTCGGTAAAAGTTTATTAGAAGATTTTGAATTTGCTTGTCCCGATGCACAAGAAGAACTTTAGGAAAAATTAAGTATAAAGGTGTTGAGGTTAGACGGTTGACAATCTTTAGACCTTTACACCAAAAATAGAATAATTCATTTATGTCAGAACAGCACGCGAATCCGCCAAACGTTAATCCAGAAATCACTACGCTACCAAATACGGTAAAGAAAAAGCGGGGATTTTGGCATTGGACAAAATATGCGTTTAAAATCGTTTTTTACGCACATTTGGTGTTTATAATAATCATCGCTATATTTTCAATTATTTATATAAATAATAATCCACCTTACACCGTTCTGATGTTATATCGTCAAGGAACGACTGCTAAAACGCCTTCATATTTGCCCTTGCGAGAAACCTCAAATACCTTTCAATTGGATTTAATTAATCTGGAAGATGGGCATTTTCGGGAACATTATGGCATTGATATCGAAGCGATTAAACGAGCGAAAGAGCGGAATGCGAAAGCTGGACATACCGCACAAGGTGGCAGCACGATTACACAACAATTGGCTCGAACGCTGTTCCTTACACCACATCGTACCTATCTTCGTAAATATCTCGAACTCATTATTGCGTTTGAGTTGGAGTTGATTTTACAAAAAGATAGAATTTTGGAATTATATATTAATTACGCAGAATTGGGCGATGGTGTTTTTGGCTTCAATGATGCCGCTTTGCATTACTACAAGAAAACATTTGTAAAAACAACGACGGATCAAAAAATTAGGTTAATGACGATTCTTGCCAGTCCTATCAATTACAGCCCAACGACTTTGCACAACAATCGCTCTTTAGCAGCACGATATAAGTTCATTTATAAATACCATAAATATCATAAGTAAGAAAAATTTGGACGAAATTGAAGTAAGGGAATAGGTTATTTGTTTCCTGTTCCCTAAATATCAGACACAAATTTACACAGGTTACACCGATTTATAAGTTGCTAATTTTCAGAATATTATAAATTTGAAAATTTAAAATAATCCGTATAATCTGTGCGAATCTGTATCCAAAAAACTTAGCAAAACCATTTTTAATCAACAGTTCCTTTCACAGGTTCAGTCGTTTCTGGTGTTTCATCTGATATCGTAGGCGGCGTAACAATATCCAATAATTCTACCTCAAAAACCAAAGTAGATTTTGGAGAAATAGAACCGTCACGAGTTCCTTGCTTGCCATAAGCTAAATCTTGAGGAATTGTAAAAATATATTTTGAACCAATAGGCATCAACGAAAGACCTTCTGCCCAACCTGGAATAACACCGTTGAGTGGAAATTCTGCAGGTTCGCCTCTATCGTAAGAGCTATCGAAAGTTTTCCCACTAATAAATGTGCCTTTATAATTTACACGAACAAAATCGGTTGCTGCTGGAATTGCACCGTCACCTTTTGTAATAACTTGATATTGCAAGCCACTTGCCGTTGTGATTACCCCTTCTTTTACCTTATTATCTGTCAAGTATTGCTCATTTAAACCAACACGCAAACTATCCGTCATATCAAAATAACGCTGAAGCATAACACCTGAAAGTTCTGAATCGTATTTGGGTGTGTCCGCAAAATGGTCTTTCACACCTAAAACCAATTTATCAATATTTGCTTTTCCAAGGTTTTGTGCGATTAAACTACTTCCTAAAAGTATCCCAAAATTAGCGCTAATTGCTTCATTTAAATCCATCGGTTCCGGCTGAAATGTTGAATCTGCAGTCATTTTTGTTTGCATTTCCTCATTGTAACCAATCATAAATTCCTGAATGACCTGTCCGATAGAATCAATTATTGTTTTTGAATCGCCGCCTAATTTTGCACCTGCTTTCATACCTGCATCGTAAGCTACTTGATTAACGGACTGAATCCCTTGACGCTGTAAATAATTTGACATGGACAACCCAATTGAATAAGAAACCGAGTCTGGAACTTCAAAAGCCATCGAATATTTATTGATAGGTTCTTTTGATTTTTTTATCTTTTCAGTTGGCTTACAAGCCGAAAAAACGAAAAAACTAACTACGATTATTGCGGATAATACTTTTAATGAATTTTTCATTGATTATCTTTTTCTTATAACGGCTGTCTTTAGTTGCCGTTAATTATTTAATAAAAACGGCAGCTAAAGACAGCCGTTATGAAATATAAAAAAAATCCAAATCTACCATTAATAGCAGATTTGGATTTTTTTAATAAAAATTAATTACCAAAATAAAATTCAGCAAAATTATTTTTCCTCAACTTCTAATGTCGGCTCTCCTATTCTAGGAACTGTTTCCGGTGCAGGAGCGGGAGCAGGTGGAAGAATATCCAATAATTCTACCTCAAAAATCAAAGTAGATTTTGGAGGAATAGAACCGTCACGAGTTCCTTGTTCGCCATAAGCGATATCTTGAGGAATTGTGAAAATATATTTTGAACCAACTGGCATCAAAGCAATACCTTCTGTCCAACCTGGAATAACACCACTTAATGGAAATTCTGCAGGTTCGCCTCTATCGTAAGAGCTATCGAAAGTTTTTCCATTAATAAATGTGCCTTTATAATTTACACGAACGATATCAGTCGCTACCGGAGTAGCACCGTCACCTTTCTCAACAACTTTATACTGTAAACCGCTCGGAGTGGTTACAATCCCTCTTTTAGATTTATTGTCTGCTAAAAACTTTTCATTTACACCAATACGTAAGCTATCCGTCAAGTCGAAATAACGTTGAAGTACAGCACCTGAAAGCTCTAAATCATATTTGGGTGTGTCCGCAAAATGGTCTTTTACCCCACGTACCAATTCATCAATATTCGCTTGTCCAAGGTTTTGAGCCAATAAGTTACTTCCTAAAAGGATACCGAAGTTATAACTAACTTCTTTCGGCAAATCCATTGGTTCTGCTTGGAATGTTGTATCGGCAGCTATTTTTGCTTGCATTTCTTCATTGTAAGCAACCATAAATTCCTGAATGATTTGTCCAACAGAATCAACTGCCGTTTTTGAATCACTACCTAAAGCTAAACCCGCTTTCATACCGTTACCATAAGTATCAATATCAACGGAACGAATCCCTTGACGTTGTAAATAACTTGCCATTGATAAACCGATGCTGTAAGAGACAGAGTCAGGAACCTCGAAAGACATAGAATATTTGTCAGCGTTCGTACCCTTGTCACAAGAGATGATAAACATTGGTACAACCAATGCCATAAATAAAGCAATTTTTAAAAATTTCATAATTGTCAATAACCTGATTTGTATTTAAAATATGAGTGATGTAAGCGGCGATAAGTAGTTGGTCGTTTTCGATTATTGGATACAGAATTTATTTTAAAATAATAAATTTATACGTTGTAAATCAATAAGTTATTCAAAACCAAGATACTAAAAGTCAACTACAAAACTCTTTTCTGTCGTAACTATTAGGCTTCCGCCAAATAAATTGACTGCAAAAGTAAACATTTATTTTAGGAATTAATGTTAAGTGAACTATAAATTATTAGTGCTTAATTATTGAGGTGTCAATGCCTAAATGACAATGATTAGGCGTTTGCGAATAACATTTGTTTTAGCGGCTAAAAGTCTTAAAACTTAGGCTTGCTAAAGTAGTTGCTATAGATGAAATTATTTATTAATAAGCTCCATAATTCTCAAATAAAGCTCTGCAAACATGATTGCACCTAAGAGCATGGAAGTATAAAAAAGCCATTTATTCGCTGCCCGAAATTCATCAATTTTCTTTTGTTGTTCAGGCGTTTTTCCTTTAATAAATCCACGCATATAAGCGTAAAAATAGATTGCGATGCCTAAAAGTACGAGTTCCCATATAAATCCGAATACTTGCATTTTTTTGAATTATATTTTTTGAATAATTATAGTTGATTAATTCTTTATGGCTTTATGTGATGAACTTCATTAATTCATAAAGAATTATCTCAATACAAAAGTACGGCATCTTTTTACAAAAATTGGAATACATCAGGCTGCATTAAAAAAATAGAAAATAAACTTTAACGTTAGATTTATTTTTAAGGCATAATATATTGATAATCAATATATTATTTGTAAGTTGGGAAATTGCTTTATTAATTTGTGACCCTTTAAAAAAATGCCGTCTATTGTACCTTACAACGGTTGCAAAAATGTTAGTATTAATAATAATATTAGTAATTTTGACTTTATAACGTTACAAATTAATACCTAAAAACGAATGTTTTTTTTCAAAATAAATTAAATTTAACGAATGAATTACTCAAAAAAGATAGTATTAATTGTGTTAGCTGCGACTTTAGTATTCGCATCTTGCGTAAGCAAAAAGAAATTCCTTCAAATGCAGGAAACAAAAGATACAGAATTAGCAACTGCAAATGAGCAATTGGGAAAAGCTGGGATTGAAATTAATAAATTAATGGGGCAGTTGTCAAGTTGTGAAGCAGATAAATCAAAACTTCGTGCGGAATATGTTAGTTTAGAAAAAACGTTGGCATTGCGTCAAGAGCAAATGGATGATTTTAAAACGCAGCTGGAAGATTTGAAAAAACAACGAGATATGCAATATACGCAGGTTGGTGATTTGACGGATTTGTCTCAATCTGCGAGTAATAATATTAAAGAAACATTGGCTCAATTGCAACAAAAAGATAAATATATTCAATTGTTGCAAGCGGCAAAAACGAAAGCGGATTCTATCAACTTAGCACTTGCCGTGAATTTGAAAGGTGTTTTGGTAGATGGAATTAATGATAAAGATGTGGAAATAAAAGTTGATAAAACGGTCGTTTTTATTAATTTATCTGACAAAATGTTGTACCAAAGTGGTAGTTCGACTTTGACTCCGAGAGCAAAGGAAGTATTGGGCAAAATTGCAAAAATCGTGGAAAGTCGTCCTGAATTTGAGGTTATGGTAGAAGGTTATACGGATAATGTGCCGATTAATTCAAGCTGTATAAAAGACAACTGGGATTTGAGCGTTATGCGTTCAACGGCAGTTGTTAGAGCATTACAAAAAGATTATGGTATTAATCCAAATCGTTTGATTGCAGCAGGTCGAGGTCAATATAATGCTTTGACAAATAATTCAACCGCAGAAGGGAGAGCGACAAATCGTAGAACTCGTATCATTATTTTACCGAAATTAGACCAATTTTATGATTTATTGAATCCGAATATGGCAGCGAAGCAATAAGGAATTAATTAAAATTAAAATGACAAATTAAAAATGTCAATTTACCGTTTCGATTTCTCGGTGATTTAATTTTGATTACTAAAAAAGCGGTAATAAATTAAAATTTAGAGAAAGTCTTGTTCATTCGTTTGGACAGGGCTTTTTTGTGTGTAGGAATTCGTAGGTTTGGCTATTTTGTAGGCATCAAAAATAAATATAAGTTTTAGGTCACGGTTTAATAATCAATCATTTACTATTATCTTTCGATTTCAATTATGGAAATCAATGAAAATTAACGAAAATATATATTCCGATATTTTGATACAATAACATCAATTATCAGGCTCTTTGACAATTTCTGCACGTAGCGGCTACTTTAGCTTCCGAAAAGTCTCAAAATCCTTGCGGCAGCTAAAGACAGTCGTTACGAAAATCTCAATTTATTCGAATTTTGCAGAAATTGTCAAAGAGCCAATTATTAAACCACTATATATTTTAACGGAACCACAAAGATACAAAGAACCATAAAGTCGTATTCAACTGATTATTAGTATGTTATCTTTGTTTACTTTGTGCCTTTGTGGTTCAAATTTTTATTTTGTATAGTAGTTATATCAATTATTTAGTACGTCGAATATTTATTAGTTGATTTTTGATTAAAATCTAAGTTTAATATTCTATCTCAAAAATATTTAAAAAGGTAAAACAATGAAATTTATTAAAAAAATTATGCTCATCGTTCTCGCAGTAACATTTGTATTTTCAGCTTGCGTAAGCAAAAAAGAATATCTGGAAATGCAGGAAACAAAAGATAAAAAATTAGCGACTGTAAATGAGCAATTAGGGAAAAATGGCGTGCAAATCAATAAACTAATGGCAGAATTGTCAAGCTGTGAAATAGACGAAACTAAGCTTAGGGTGGAATATGCAAGTCTGGAAAAAACGTTGGCATTGCGTCAAGAGCAAATGGATAATTTCAAACAACAATTGGAAGATCTGAAAACACAACGGGATCGACAAACGGCACAGGTCGGAGATTTGACCGTTTTGTCGCAGTCTGCAAGCGATAATATCAAGGAAACTTTGTCACAATTAGAGAAAAAAGATAAATATATTCATTTATTGCAAGCGGCAAAAACGAAAGCGGATTCGATTAATTTGGCACTTGCCGTGAATTTGAAAGGTGTTTTGGCAGATGGAATTAATGATAAAGATGTGGAAATTAAGGTTGATAAAACGGTTGTTTTTATTAATTTATCTGATAAAATGTTGTACCAAAGTGGTAGTTCAATTTTGACTCCGAGAGCGAAAGAAGTATTGGGTAAAATCGCAAAAATCATCGAAAGTCGCCCCGAATTGGAAGTGATGGTGGAAGGTTATACGGATAATGTGGCGATTAGTACAAGTTGTTTGAAAGATAATTGGGATTTGAGCGTCATGCGTTCTACTTCGGTTGTTCGGGTATTACAAAAAGATTATAATATTAATCCAAACCGTTTGATTGCAGCAGGTAGAGGTCAATATAATACTTTAGTAAGTAATGATACGCCCGAAGGTCGAGCGACAAACCGTAGAACTCGAATCATTATTTTACCGAAATTAGACCAATTTTATGATTTGTTAAATCCGAAATTGATTGGGCAGTAAGTTCGAGTTACGGGTTGGGAGTTTTGACTGTTTTAACGTATAGATACGGCGTGATTGAAAGGCTGGTTTAATGGATTATTCAGCTTGATACGGATTTTAAAAAGTAAGATTACAAAAATCTGTTTGCCCTTGGTTTTATCCGTTGAATCCTTGTTTCAATCACGGCTTATTATTTTATAACTAAAATTTGCGTAAGAAAACCGTGAGAAACAATTAAAGTCGTATTTTTGCACACATTTTTATTTAGTATTAGATAAATTAAGCGTAAGATGGTCAAAATCTAACGGCTAAAATCTAATTACTAACGTCAAAATTAAAAATATAAATAATTGAAAACCAAGACATTACGCAAAGATAAAGTAAACGTCATTACGTTGGGATGCTCAAAAAATTTGGTAGATTCTGAGAATCTTATCACGCAATTACGAGCGAATGATTACGAGGTGCGACACGATGGTGTGGACGATGCGAATATTGTTATCGTCAATACGTGTGGTTTTATTGATAGAGCAAAAGAGGAATCGGTCGATACGATTTTATTTTATGCCAATGAAAAAAGCGAAGGTCGAGTCGATAAATTGTATGTAAATGGCTGTTTATCAGAGCGATATAAAGAGGATTTGATTAAAGAAATTCCTGAAGTTGATGCCTTTTATGGGACGTTGGATATGCCAGCTTTGTTGGCTCGTTTGAATGCCAATTATCAGCACGATTTAATCGGAGAACGGATGACGACAACGCCGCCGCATTATGCATATTTGAAAATTTCGGAAGGTTGTAATCGGACGTGTTCGTTTTGTGCGATTCCGTTGATGCGAGGCAAACACGTTTCTCGAACAATTGACAGTTTGGTGCAAGAAGCGAAAAATTTGGCTTACAAAGGCACGAAGGAATTGATGTTGATTGCTCAAGAATTGACGTATTATGGTTTGGATATTTATAAAAAACGAGCGTTGCCAGAGTTATTAGATGCCTTGGCGGCAGTCGAAGGAATCGAGTGGATTCGCTTGCATTATGCCTATCCGTCTAAATTTCCGTTAGCAATTTTTGATGCGATTGAACGCAATGCGAACGTTTGTAATTATTTGGATATTCCGCTGCAACACGCTTCGAACTCGGTTTTAGAGCGAATGCGTCGTCAAATCACACGAGAAGACCAAACGGCTTTAATCAAAGAAGCACGTATAAAAGTACCTGGAATTGCGATTCGTACCACAATGTTAGTTGGTTTTCCTGGCGAAACGGACGAAGAATTTGAAGAATTGTGCGATTTTGTGCGGGAAATGCAGTTTGAGCGTTTAGGCGTTTTCATGTATTCCCACGAAGAAGATACGAGCGCTTACGATTTGGTGGACGATATTCCCGCAGAAGTCAAACAGGACAGAGCGAACTATTTAATGGAAATTCAACAAGATATTTCTTATGCCAAAAATGAAGCTAAAATTGGTCAAACTTTCAAGGTTTTATTTGATAGAAAAGAAGGCGGTTATTTTATCGGAAGAACGGAATTTGATTCCCCAGAAGTTGATAATGAAGTTTTGGTTTCTGCTGAAAATCAATATGTTAGAATTGGTGATTTTGCGGAAATAGAGATTATTGATGCTTCAGAATTTGATTTATATGGAGAAGTAAAATAATCGTTTGAACCCAATAAGCAAGACGGATTAGCAAGTTTATAACAGCGTAAAAACCTGTGGAGTTTTCAAAACCCCACAGGTTTTTTTATTAAAAAATAACTCCAATAAAACAGCGGTACATTCATCGCAAGCAATTCCACGAGCATTCAAACCGTAATCTTGAAACATTCTCGCCAAAAAAACCATGTGCCGACCTTTTCTGTCTGGGTCATCGTAATGCGTATCGGTTACTACATTTTCCAAATAATTAATAGCCAAAAAGGGAGTAGAATCAATAGTTACTTTCGGTGCATAAGGATTACTTAAAGCTGCCGAAGAAGTCACCGTACCATTTTCTGCTGAAAAATAATGGCTGCCCAAAATTGCCATTCCTGCGCTGGTGCCGCCAATGACGATATTTCGATTTTTCAAATCGCCAAATATTGTCTTGTTTCAATTAAATTTTAATATAAATACAAAATAATATTTTAAGTAATTTTGTTACGCAACAATAATTAGGCGTGCTTGCCCTTGAAATAGATTATCAGCGATATTTCACAAGTAAAAAAGGAACGTAGCTTCGACACGAAAACCCTATAATCGTGCCGAAGCGACGCTCCTATAATTTACCGTTAGTTTTCTTTCTACAAATTGTGCCGCAGCTAACGCTATTGGATAGCAATCCCTTCAAGTCGCCTATCGAGCCATGGTAATTTTATTTTACCAGTGTTATATCGCCACTCAAAACTTGCTGGGTCATAATGCCCCGTTCATCTAAAGCAGAAAAACGCAATTGCCAAACGTAAACACCAGTTTGTAATTGTTGTCCTTGAAAAGTTCCGTCCCAGCCAGTATCCATATCTCGGGAGAAATAAATTTGACTGCCCCAACGGTCATAAACGGCTATTTCAAAATCTTGAATTAAACAATTGGTAAATATTTTGAATATATCATTTCGACCATCGCCATTTGGTGTAAAACCATTTGGTACGAAAGGATAACAACCACAATTTTCTTCTTCGACTTCCAAGAATTGCGTAATTCCTGCACATCTATTACTTGCTGTAACCGAATAACTTCCAGGATAGGTGATGACGAAAGTCGCATCTGTTGGGTCATTTTGTTCATAAAATGCGGACTCGCCTTCCCATAAATAATCTGTTGCGTAAGGTGCAAATGCACTTACCGTAATCACGTTTTTGCTACAAATTATAGTGTCGGTCGGGAGGTATAAAATCTCGCTTGGAACAAGTTCTGTTGTGACTATTATTGTATCAGAAATTGGACAATTATTCGCATCGTAAGCATTGACCCAATACGTTCCATCGGTTGCAATCGTATAATCTGCACCCTGTGTTCCGTCTTGCCATTCGTAGCGAATCGCACCAGTTACATTCAAGGAAATTTGCCAAGCAATATTTTCACAAATCAACGTATCGTTTCCTAAATCTAAATCTTGATTTAAAAAGTAATCAATATAAACGGTATCGGAATTAGTACAACCATTGGTATCGGTTATTTCTGCGTAATACGTTCCTGTTTCGGTAACGGTAAAATTATCATTAACAGAACCATCTTGCCACAAATAACTGCGTCCCACACTATTAAAAATAGAAATCAGATAAGTTGCGCTTTCGCAAAGTATGGTATCATTTCCTAATTCAATCGGTGGTGTTGGTGGCGGAACGATTTGCATCGTATCGTAACTAATACAGCCATTCAAATCAATATAGCGGACCGAAACGGTTTCCGGTTGTGTGCTAATATAAACTGGTATCGTTGTTCCGTTATGCCATAATAAACTTCCCGTGGAAGTGAAATTTGGAATAACCGTTATGAAAGAACTATCACATTTAAACAACCTATCGACACCCAAATCAATGACTGGAAGATGCGTAATTGTTACGGCATCAGAATCGGTACAGCCGATGGCATCAGTCGCCGTTACGGAATACGTTCCAGGGCTATTGATGGTATAAATTCCGTTGGTATTGCCATCTTGCCATAAGTAAGTCGAGTTCGGTTGCGTTACATTATAAGTGATAGGCGAATCGTGACAAACTGTGGAATCATTGCCCAAATCTACAATAACTTCATTGACATAAACCATCACCGAATCGTAGGCTTTACAACCAAAACTATCCGTTAATTCGATGGTATATAAACCGGTCGAATTGGTCAAATAGGTATTTGCGGCGCTGCTATCTTGCCACGCATAACTTCGCACAAACGCCTCGGTCGCATCTAATAAATAGGTTTGACCCATGCAATACGTCGTATCATTTCCTAAACTTACGACAGGTTGTGTAATTTGGGTAACAATTGCCGTATCAGAACTAAAACAACCTTTTGGGTCGGTGATATTTAGATAATAAATGCCCTCTTGATTACTGGTAATCGTAGCATTCGGTTGTCCAGTACTCCATTGATAAATCCCTGGAATATTGGCAGACAAACTAAAGGTTACGCTATCGCAAACAAAGGTTATATCTGGGCCAATATCGGCGGTTTGTTGGTAAGCAATGAATATTGAATCTGTTCCTTGACAGCCCAAAGTATCGGTTAAAGTCACGTAATGCAATCCTGCTGCTGCGGTATAATTCGGACTGGTCGAGCCATCTTGCCATAAGTAAGCGACCATATTAGGTTGTGTAGCGTTGAGCGGTAAAAGTGTCAAATCACAAATTGAAGTGTCTGCACCAATATTTGGAATGACTTCATTCACCCAAACCATTGCGGTATCAAAATCGTTACAACCATTGCTATCAATTACTTCTACAATATACTCGCCTGTGGAAACGGCATTGAATGTGGGTAAGTTAGAACCATCTTGCCAAACATATCGACGAATAAAATCCGTTGTTGCATCCAAAACAACCGTCTGCCCAATACAGATATTGGAATCCAAACCAATTTCCGAAATCGGACTGGTTACGGGAACTAAGCTCACCGTATCGGTACTAAAACAACCATCATTATCCAAAATTTCTACCCAATAGATTCCTTGAATACTCGGAAGGAAGGTTGGATTGGTTGAGCCATCTTGCCACAAGAAGGTTCCAAAAGGAACGCCTGGGTCAAGTGTTTCAAAAATACTATCACAAACGAAACTAACATCCAAACCTAAATCTGCGAATGGGTGATACGATAAATTAAAGGTATCTGCTCCAATACAGCCAATCGAATCCGTTACTTGAATCCAATAGGTGGTATCTTGATTTGCAGAAATCAAAGGCGTCGTTTCGCCAGTACTCCATAAGTAGGAAATATTTGCCTCTGGATAAGTACCATCGACTGGAATCGTGATATCAAAACAGATGGAAGTATCGCTTCTTAACTGAGGGGTGACGTGATTATACAATACCGTAATCGTATCAAAAGCTTGACAGCCATTCGTATCCGTTAATTCGACATTATAAATACCATTCATATTATTATTAACAATAAAAATAGAATCCGTCGAACCATCTTGCCACAAGAAACTTCGGCTGTACGGTTGATACGCATCCAAAATCAAAGAATCGTTATGACATAAGATGGTATCAATACCTAAGTTCACCGTCGGAATTGGCGGAGCAAAAAGCGCAATGGTGTCATTGCTCACACAGGTATTTGCATCCGTATGTTGTAGGTTATAAATACTAATATTATTGGCAGTAAAAGTAGGATTCGTACTTGCGTCTTGCCATTCAAAACTGCCTGTTGTGTAATTTGGATAAATTGTAAAGGTTGAACTATCACAAACGTACATTAAATCTGTTCCCAAATCTACCTGCGTAATCGGATGTTGTCCAATGGTAATTGAATCAAAACCAACGCAGTTAATAGCGTCTGTCAACTGAACCCAATAAGTGCCAGGATTCACAACCGTAAACGTTGAATTGGTCGAACCGTCTTGCCAAACGTAAGTCATATTAGGTTGTGTAGCATTGAGTGTCAACGGTGTATTGTGACAAATCGTGGTATCAATTCCGATAAACGGAATGACTTCATTTTGTTGAATAACGATGGTATCGTAAGCATGACAGCCATGCCAATTCTCCGCTTCTACGATATACGTTCCAGCAATGGTTGTACTAAATGTTGCATTGGTCGAACCATCTTGCCACAAATAACTCACGGAATTCAGAATCGTTGCATCTAAGGAAATCGGTTCATTTAAACAGACAACGGTATCATTTCCGACATTAATAATCGGAATATCTGGAGCGATTAAAACCATGGTATCTCGACTGACGCAACCCCAAACATTTGTAAATGCAACCCAATAAGCGTCGGGCGTTGCGGGTGCAATAGTCGTTGTGGTCTCGCCTGTTGACCAAAGGAAAGTCCCTGCGGTTAGGTCTGGCGTAATCGTGAAAGTCGCACTATCACAGATGAAAATTTCATCCGCAGGAAGTGAAACCGTTTGGTAATAGCCAATATTAATATCCGAAGAATCCATACAACCAACGCCGTCTGTTATTATAACGGAATAAGAACCGGTATCTAAAGCGGTCAAGGTTGCATTGGTAGAATTATCACTCCAAAGATAACTCATGACGGGAAAAGTCGCATCTAAAACGATACTATCATTCAAACACATCAAGGTATCATTACCTAAATCGATTTGCGGATTATTAAAGGCAACATTAATTGTATCATAAACCACACACGTTCCATTAGAAATCGTGATATCGTAAGTATTTGCCTGTGTTACGCTAATATCTGCGGTGGTATTCAAGGTATTCCAAAGGTAAGTGCCGCCCAAAATTGGGTCAATGCCAATTGTTACCGCTTCACCTTCACAAGAAATAATATCCCCGCCCAAGTCGGAAGGAACAATAAGGAATTCGGTTGAATCTTCAACAACTAAAGTCGTCGGGTCATCGGAAAGCATCGAACTACCAACGAAAATCGGCAAGCCTGACAAATTCGCCTGACTGCTATATATTCCCAGAGCGGTTGACGGAGCTTTTACTCGGACTCGTAACGTATTCGTTCCTAACTGAGCCGTCAAATTTGTTGCATTAATTTCGCCCGTTCCTATACCTGTAACTGTTCCACCAAAGGCATTACCCATGATTTGAGTAATAATAAAACCAGCGGGCAAGGTGTCGGTAATTCCTAAACCGGACTGCACCAAACCAGTTGTATTTACGACTTGGTATCTAATGTCAAATTCCTCACATTGACGAATCGTATCCACATTTACACGCATTCTAAAATCAACGGTGAAGGGACACGAACAACCGTCATTCCCTGATGCCCCAGGGCCGGTCGTCAAAAACGTCGTGATACCTGTTGCGATATCAACATAGAAAAAATCATCTTGCGTATTGTTATTTGTCGCTCGACCATAACCGAATAACTCGCCCGAAACATCGAAAAACATTGCCCCCAAAAGGAAAGCGGTTGTGGTCGGATAAAGCGTAGAATTGATACCGCCACTCGTTATATCAATGGTTACCAATCGTTGATTGTTATTATCATAACCATACAAAACACCTGTAATTGGGTCGAAAGCAATATCGGACATGTAAGCTGTGGTGTTCAAATTACCCGTTGTAGCATCGATTAGCGAAATGGAAGTCGCCGTATAAGTCGGAGAATTCAAATCAATTCTTACCAAATTTCGGCTGGTACTATTTCCGCCACCAGTCGAACGACCAATGATAACCAAGAAATTACCGTCGGGCGTAATATCGCCAGCAAAATAAGAATAGGACGAATTAATTGAACCTAAATTGGCCAAAAAAGTCGCCGTTCCTGTTGCGTCAATTCGATATAAGTTTTCTTGTGTCGGATGAACACCATAAATTAAATTGTCCGTAACTCGATAACCGATAGCATTAATTTGAGCACCAATATCACCATTAATTGTTGTAAATACTACGTTTCCGTTGGCGTCAAAGGTTATTTTTTCTAAGGAACTATTGCCAAAACCAGAAGTCAGAGAGGAATAAAAATCACCGGTACAAGTGAAAGGTACTTGTGCTTTAAGAAAAACACTGAGGCACAGCATGCTAATAATTAGCAAAGAATTTTTCATTGTTTACATTTTGAATATCGTACTCGTTTAAAAATTATCCTGCGATTAGGAACTGAATTGTCCTTAGTTTTAAGGATAAAACTTAAACAGGTACTTATTTTAGAATAGGACGAATATTACTTTTAGTAACTTTTGGTAAGAATGCCCAAAGGTAAGCGTATGATTTTTATAAAAATGTAAAATTTTGGCTAAGATTTAGACTTTAAGGTTGATTATTTATGATTTCGGTGAAATAATAAATTTAAGAAGCAGCGATAGCAATCCCGAGTATTTGAGGTAATTGATGTTTTTTATACAACGAAAAATAGCGAGAACGTTTAATTGAATCTTTGACAAAACCGACAGCCTACCTCCAAAATCGGTCATAGGGTTTGTCAAAAAACTAATGATTTCGTGCTTTTTATCATTGTAGAAAGATTTAAAAGAAACAATTTAAT
>Ga0222647_1000388_pt1 | contig 20622 bp, 14 predicted proteins | sample AntAcemetagen333_FD_179864 | JGI IMG/M metagenome (GOLD analysis project Ga0222647, IMG submission 179864) | Saline water microbial communities from Ace Lake, Antarctica - #333 | ecosystem: Environmental > Aquatic > Non-marine Saline and Alkaline > Saline | place: Antarctica: Ace Lake...
GTTTAAATATCTTTCCGTTTGTCAAGCATGAAGTCGCAATTCAAGCCGATTATCGAGTCATGCTCTTGGATAGAGATATTAACAGTTTGACTTCAAGGTATCATTTGACCTTCCTAAATGGTGATAGCGAAAAGGTTGATTATAAAACAGAACGACACAAACGCAAAAAAACCATGGGTTTGAGTGGTTCGCATTTTTATATCCTCAAAAATCAATTTGACATAATTGAAGTCAGCATCAACGACTCGAATATTTACGAACTGAATAAACGGAAAGGTTTAGTCATTCCGTTGTTTTCGGAAAAAGCATCGAACAAAAAATTCCGCTTTGCAATTGATTTTGGAACGACCAACACACACATCGAATATACGGTAGATGGCAGCGTTCCGAAGCCATTTGAAATTACAGAAAATGACGTACAAATTGCGACTTTACATGATTTAGCTTTCGCAAAACAAGACCCGTCTTTGAACGGTTCGGGTGCGACCGATGTCGTTTCTTTTATTGATAAAGAATTTGTGCCGGTTATTATTGAAAAAGGTAAAATGGCTTCGTTTCCACAACGAACAATTTTGGCAGAATCGCACGATATAACCTATGGCAGCGATACTTACGTCATTGGCGATTTTAATATTCCGTTTCCTTACGAAAAAGAACCGCTCAACGAATATAAAATTTCGGCAAACCTAAAATGGCAAAATTATCAAATGGACGAAAAAGCAAAACGCAGAGTCGAAGCCTTTTTTGAAAAATTGCTTTTTATGATTAAAGCCAAAGTTTTATTGAATCAAGGAAGCCTAAAAGCTACTGAAATTATTTGGACGTATCCGTCAAGTATGACTTCTGGGCGCTTGGAAAACTTGAGAGAACTTTGGGAAAAATCTATTGAAAAATATATTGGAACAGATAATCAATCGAAAATTTCTGAAAGCATTGCACCGTATTATTATTACAAAACCAAAAATATTTATGCGGGTACAAAACCTGCTTTAAATATTGATATTGGAGGAGGAACGACTGATATTGTCGTTTATGTAAATGACAAACCGAAATTATTAACGTCTTTCAAATTCGCTGCAAATTCTTTGTATGGAGATGGATTTGGTCAAGGTGGTGCAGATAACAATGGTTTTATTAATCGCTATGGCAATAAGGTAAAAAGCCTTTTAGCGGAAAATAATTTATTTAATTTAATTCGAGTGTTTAATGAATTAGAACAAAATAAAAACTCCGTTGATTTGGCTGCATTTTTCTTTTCATTAGAAGAAAATCATGAAATTTTAGAGCGAGGATTGCCTATTTCATATCATAAAATGCTAAAAGGCGATGATGCAATGCGTTTTATCTTCTTGGTTTTTTATGCTGCGATTTTATATCATATTGCGAAATTGATAAAAAAGCAAGGAATCACAATGCCTCGCTATATTACATTGAGTGGGAAAGGTTCTAAAGCGTTAGGGATTTTGGGTTCATTGCGAAGAGTCGAAAAACTTTCAGAAGTTATCATCAAAAAGGTTTACAACGAAAAAGATGAAAACGGAAAAATGAAATACGCGGAAGATGGTTTATCAATTATTACAGAAAACCTTACCTCAAAAGAAGTGACATGTAAAGGTGCTTTAGGGATTGATAAAGCTCAATTAGCGGTTATGGATGATATTGATTTCTTAAAATCTATCAAATCCGTTTGGAGTGGTGCGAAAGAAGGTGAAGCGGAAGAGCCAGAGGTTTATAATGATATTGACGAAAACGTAAAAAATGCTGTAAAAGCAGAAATTGAAGATTTTATCGATTTTCTTTTTGGGCTGCACCGTGATTTTAATTTTCAAGACGAGTTGAATATTTCGGTTTCAAAACTATCCGATTATAAAGACCTTTTGAAAAAAGATATCGGAAATCATATTGAACAAGGCTTGAATATACGGAAAAAGGAATTACAAGGCGATTTTGAACGGCGTTTGGAAGAAACCTTATTTTTCTATCATTTCATTCCTGCTTTAAATAAGCTAGCAACCGCTATTCATCAACAAAATCCTTAATAAATTTCTAAAAAGAGGTCATTTCAAACGTTGATTTTCAAGATAGAAACCTATAAGGTTTTTAAAACTTTATAGGCTTCGGGACAACCTCTATAAATAAGCTAATTATGAAACAGCATTTATTATCTATCATATTTTTATTTTCTTTGGCTTGTAATGTTGGGTTTGGGCAACAAAACTGTATGGTCGATTTATCAGCAAAAAAAGGAGGTTTAGAAGATGTTATCGCCCAAATAGATGAGAAATTTGAGGATAAAGAAAAACTAAAGGCTTTACCAAGTTTATTCAAATCTTGTGTTAGCAAACAAGAATTAGATAATATAAAAAATACCTATTTAAGTTTAAAGTTTGATGCACCTCAACAACAAACGTATAAAACCATTATCAAAAAGGTATTAGATGATAATAAATTATTATGTGTAGATTTTGTTAATAATATCCGAAAAGGAGGAACTAATAAAAACTATGTCGCAGAATTAGATACTTTACTGAAAGAATATGAAAACCTTAAACAAAAAAATACAAGAGCGAATACTTATGAAGGAACACCAACTGAAAATAATTATAATGTATTAAGTCAATTAAAACCGTTGCTTAGCGATTGTGTTACAGGTGAAAATTTGAAGGCAGTACAAGATTTAAATACTCAAATTGTTACAGAAAACTTTGGTGGTTTAACTATTAATTTTAGGGCTAATTTAAAAGAAATTTTAAATACCAATTCGAAATTATTTGAAACTAAAACTATTGTAATTACAACAGTTGAAGATTCTACAGTAGCAGAACAAGAAGAAGAAGTCGAAGTGCCAAAAGAATCAGATTCTAATATTTGGATGTATTTATTTTATATCTTTTTTGTCATATCAATTTTAGTTAACAGCTACTTTTTATATGGAAAATTCTTCAACATACCTAATCAAAGAAAAGAATCTCAAAAGACTGTAAATACAAAAAAAAGTACGGCTTTGACAATTTTCGAAAAAGAAGAATTGAAAGGATTAAAGAAGACTAATAACAGTCTTACCGAAAAAAATAAAACTTTACAAAAGCAATTAGATAATGTCAATGATAGGATTAAAACTTTAGAAAATTTATCAAGAGTATCAGAGCAAGTCGTTGAGACAAAAGCTTCATCTGTAGTAAACTTATCTAAAGAAAAACCAGCGAAACAAGGAAAACAAAGAAATACTTATGAGAAAGTTCAATATTTTGCTTCGCCTAACGAACAAGGTGAATTCATTGCTAAAAATGGACAAAATGAAGTTAAACAAGGTGCTTCTATTTACAAATTTCGTATCAAGGGTACGGAGGCAGAATTTGAATTCTTTAATCACGGTTCTACTTTTCAAAATACTTTAAATAATCCCAATAGATTAAACGCTGTTTGTGATTTTATTAATGACTATAATCCTGAGGCAAAAGAAATTAAAACTGAAAAGTATGGAAAAGCCACACTTCAAGGAGATAAATGGAAAGTAACCGAAAAAGCAAAAATTAGCTACGAAGCCTAACAAATTTAATTTTATTAATCCAAAAATAAACGAAAATGGAATTTTTGAAGTATGTAGAATACGCTGTAATCTCTATTATCATTGCATTACAAATCCTTGTTTTTATAAAAATCGTTGGGAAAATGGCTTTTTTGAAAACGGCTATTCCGAATGAACGTAATTTTAAAATGTTAAAAGCGTACTTACCGCTGACGGCGGAATGTCGGTCGATAAGAAGTGCGATATATTGGTTTAATAATAATTATGAAGCGGAGAATATCAGCTTCGGAGAATCGGATATTCACGAAGACGAAGGTTTGTTAGTTGGTGGCGACATGATGTTGGTGCAAACGTATCAAAGTCAAGACTTTATCAATCGTTTGCTTTTTACGTTGAATACTTATTTAATTAAAAATAAAGGTGCGGCTGCGGATTTTCATTTGGTCAAAGATTTGGTGGAACGTAATGTGGATTTGGAAGAACAGGAAGTCGAAGTAATGACTCCGATTCCGTTGTATTTGGGTTTGGGCGGCACGATGTTCGGGATTATTGTCGGACTTTTTGGGATGCCTGAAGTGAGCGGACAGTTAACCGATGCGACCGAACAAGGAATTGATGCCTTGTTTCAAGGCGTTAAAATTGCGATGATTGCCAGTCTTTCGGGGTTGATTTTTACGACGATAAGTTCGTGGATGTTTAGAAGTACGAAAACAGAAATTGAAAGACGAAAAAATGGTTTTTATACTTTTGTTCAATCTCAATTGTTACCTGTTTTATCGAAAAGTTTGCAATCCAGTACGCAAGGTTTGAAAGATGATTTTGTCCAATTTAATGAAAAATTCCATGCGAATATTGAAAAGTTAAATGGTTTGGTGCAGCAAAATTTCACTTCTTTTGAGATGCAAAATCAAACTTTGACAAAATTGGAAAGCATTGATTTGAATAAATTAGCGACGGCAAATGTGATGACTTTCCAACATTTGGAGGAAAGTATGAACAGTCTTAAATCATTGGGAAGTTATATTACGTCAATGGAAGTTTTTATGCAAAATACCACAACTTTGGGTGATAAAGTCAATGGTTTATTGGATAGAACAAACGAAATAGAATTGATTGCGACAGCCGTCCGAGGTGTTTTTGAGGACAATAAAAAGTTACAAGGTTTTCTATTATCGCATTTTCAAACGTTGGAAGAACACGGTGATACCATAGAGCGGTCGGTTACGAATTCGGATAATCGAATGAAGCAAATGGTTTCTAATTCGGAGCAAGTTCGAGATAAACTGGTTGGAGAAATCCAAGAAGCAACGGAGGCAAATGTTCGTGTTGTTAAAGAAAAATTGATTTCGCAGTATAATGAGTTGGAAAAAATTACGCTGCAAAATCCACAGCATTTTAAGAAGTTGGAGCATTTGGAAAGCGTCGATAAAAACCTAAGTAATTATCTAAAAACGAGTACCGATGTTCAAAATAAAATGTTAAAACGATTAGAATTAATCGAAAGAACGGTCATTAGTTCTAATCGAGAAGTCTCAACGGGAAAAGGCGGTAGCGGCTACGAATTATTACCGCTTGGCGTACAACGATTTATTCCTGCGTTTGAATTAACAGGGAAAATAGTCGGCTTTTTGACGGTTATTTTTGTTTTTGTCGCAATAATAAAATACTTATTCTTCTAATCCATTTTTAATATAAACCGATGAAAAAAGGAAATTTATTTTGGTTAAGCTATGCAGATTTAATGACCAGTTTATTTTTTGTCATGCTGGTTTTGTATGCTTTGACTTTCGTCAAATTAAAAGCGGAAAGGGAAACGTATCGTTTGCAAGCAGAGCAATTCAAGAAAATACAAGCGCTACAAAAAGCGATTGAAGATATCGATCCTACGGACAAATATTTTGAATATAATGAGGAGTACAAAAAGCATATTCTAAAACTTCAAGTCCAATTCAATAGCGGAAGTAGCAATATTAATAATATTTCGACCTCAACTCAACGAAATTTAATTGAGGCAGGCGAAAAAATAGAAACATTAGTTAATAATTATAAAGACGAAAAAAATATCCGCTATTTGGTGCTAATTGAAGGACAAGCCTCAATGGATAGATATTCTCGAAATTTTGAATTGAGTTATGAACGAGCATTGGCTTTATTGGAATTTTGGGAAGATAATAATGTCAACTTACGAAAGTTGGAAAACTGCGAATTGGTCTTGTCGGGAAGTGGAACGGGTGGCGTTCCTCGTGACAAAAACGAGTCTAAAAATCAACGCTTTTTGATTCAAATCATACCTAAAATCGGAACTTTGTAAGCAGTGGCAGCAGTATTTAGTTGGCAGTTTACCGAATAACGTAGGCTGAAATATTAAAAAAATGAAGAACTATTTTATATGAGAAACTCACTATTATTTTTATGTTTAATCATAGTTGTATTATTTTCGGACTGCTCTGGTTGTTCAAAATCGGGTCGAGATAGACAACGCAATGAATCGAAAAACTCAAATTATACCGCACAAGAAACGCCTGAAAGAGGACGAAAAAAACCACGTACCGATAAAAATGAAACGGACGATAATTATAAATTGCCCAAAAAAGGGTCAGAAAATCGTCCGAAATTATCTATAATGGAAATCGTAAAACAAGCCGAACCTGCAGTTTTTTTAGTCAATACGTTTAATAATGGAAGAGGAATTGGTATGGGAACAGGTTTTTTTATCGAAAATTCTGGAATTGGTGTGAGTAATTTCCATGTTTTTGACGGTGGCGATGAATGGACAATTCAGACCAGTGACCAAAAACAATACGAAGTAATTGATATTATTGAATCGTCAGAAGAGTTTGATTATATCATTTTTCAAGTCGAAAAACGCAAACAATTTCCAAAACTTGAAATCGCAACAATTCGACCTGAAAAAGGAGAAGATATTATTGTTTTGGGCAATCCAAAAGGGTTGGAAAGTACGCTAACACGGGGAATTATTTCCTCGATTCGAGATATTATCGAAAATGATAAAGCACTTTTACAAATTGATGCCGCAATTTCGCCAGGCAGCAGCGGAAGCCCTGTAATGAATATGAAAGGTGAAGTCGTTGGTATTGCTACAATGAAAATTTTGGAATGTGAAAATTGCAATTTTGCGATGAGTATCAAGGTATTAGATTAAAATAAAAAAAGCGTTTCCGAAAATATGGAAACGCCTTTTTGGGGCATTTTTTATTAAATAATATTTGTAAGCTTAAAGGGCAAACGCACCTAACTATTTTACGTAACAAACTTATTTAAAATATTATTTTTTGTTTATAGTAAAATCCAATTGAAACAAAATAATATTTGGCGATTGAAAACTCTTCTTCTTTTCCCCCAATATGAAATCGGGATTAATAACTTAATGAAAAGAAGCAATCCCTGAGGTTTCGCATACGCATCAACACTAAAATTTATAATACGTATTATATTGATAACTAGTATTTTATAATAAAATACCGTTTTCCTAAAGTTGTAAAGTATTGCGAATAGCTATTCATAAAAATTGTTATTTTCGATTTTTTGAAACCGACACGGTTTATTCCGACAGAAAAATAATCGGTTTTTAATAATTTAAAACGCTGATTATTAATATTTTAAATATTACGAAATTTAGTGTTGATGCGTATGCGAGATTTCGGGGTAGATTGGGACAATCAATCAAGGCTTGATTGATTTTTAACGGTTGAAAATATTGAAAAAGCTAAACAGCCTGAAACTCGCTGTGCTCAAACACCAGTCTGTTCTTAACGCTTTTTCAATACTTTCAACCTAAAATCACAAATGCCAACCCAAAACTTATAATCGTATTTCGGCGCGTTTGCCCTTAAGTAGATATAATAAGACAAAAGGCTAAAAATGTTGTAAATACGCAGTTTTAGCCTTTTATTGATAACATGGTATTATCAGTATTACGGGTTATTTATGCCTTTTACTTTCCAATACAAAACTTTCCGAAAATCGTCCCCAAAATATCTCGATCTACATCAATTGCTCCCGTAATTTCGCCCAAATGAATCAAGGCATGGCGAATATCTTGGGCGAGAAAATCGCCTGTGATACCGATGGACATTCCGTTTAAAACTTCATTCAATGACTTATTTGCTTTTTGCAATGCATCGTAGTGACGAGTGTTGGAAACGATGGTGGATTGTAGGTTGATTTTACCGTCGGCAACGGCACGGTGTAGGCTCGTTTTGACGGCTTCCACTTTTGTTATTTCCTTAGCGGAAATATATAAAATGGTGTGTTTTGTTGCTATTTCTGCCATTTCATTTTTAAAATCAATAAGATTTGTTTTTAACGTATCTATTTTATTGGCAATGACGACGGTGGTCATGCCTTCGGTGTGGAGTTGTGCTAAGTCGTTGGCGACTTGCTTATTGGATAATTCTGAAACATCGAAAACGTAAACTAAAATAGCGGCAAGTTTTACCTTTTCCATGGTTTTTTTAACGCCGATAGCTTCGATTTGGTCGGTCGCTTCTCGGATGCCTGCGGTGTCGATGATACGGAATTGAATGCCGTTGATGTTTAGTACTTCCTCGATGGTGTCCCGTGTCGTTCCTGCGATTTCAGAAACGATAGCACGTTCTTCATTTAATAAAGTATTCAAAAGTGTTGATTTCCCTGCATTTGGCCGACCTGCGATGACGGTCGTTACGCCATTTTTGATGACGTTTCCTAATTGGAACGAATCGGTTAATTTTTTTATTAAAACTTGAATTTTATAAATCAAATTTTTCAAATCGTCACGGTCGGCAAATTCTACGTCTTCTTCGCCGAAGTCTAATTCTAATTCAATCAAACTTGCAAAATAAATTAGTTCTTCTCGTAATTTTTGAATTTCGCCAGAAAAACCGCCTCGCATTTGATTCATCGCCATTGAATGTGCGGCTTCGGAATCGGACGCAATTAGATCGGCAACGGCTTCGGCTTGTGATAAATCTAATTGTCCATTTAAGAATGCTCGCATCGTGAATTCACCAGGATTCGCCATTCTTGCACCGTGTCGCAAAAAAAGTTGGATAATTTGTTGAATAATGAAATTGGATCCGTGACACGAAACCTCTACGATATTTTCGCCCGTATAGGATTTGGGTGCAACGAAAAGCGATACCAAAACTTCATCAATAATTTTGTCATTTTCGTCACGAATCGTACCAAAATGAATCGTATGCCTTAGTTGTTTCGTTAAATCTTTACCTTTGAAGGTAACATTACAAATGTTAATGGCGTCCGCGCCCGATAAGCGAATTACGCCAATCGCACCAACTCCTGAAGGTGTTGCTAATGCGACAATAGTATCTTGAAGATTTATACTCATTGTTTTTTTGTTCGATTGTTTCATTGTTTCCTTGTTTCGCAACGATTGAACGATATTAATAACCGAACAATGAAACAATTGAACAACGAAAAATAATGAAAATATTAATGGTTTGTTTAGGCAATATTTGCCGCTCTCCGCTTGCGGAGGGAATTCTAAAACACAAAGTTACGCAGCAAGGTTTGAATTGGGAAGTAGATTCTGCGGGAACTGGTGCGTATCATGCTGGAAATCTACCCGACAATCGCTCAATTGCAGTTGCTCGAAAGTATGGAATTGATATTACGGATCAACGAGCAAGGCAAATTAAAATGTCTGATTTTGAGGAATTTGATTGGATTTTTGTGATGGATGTGTCGAATTATCGAAACGTGGTGTCTTTAGCAAAAACGGAGGTCGCAAAAGCGAAGGTCGTAATGATCCGAAACTTGGTAAGTGCTGGGGGGAATGAGCAAGTTCCTGATCCTTATTGGGGAGATGATGGTTTTGAAAATGTGTATCAAATGTTGGACGAAGCGTGTGAAGTTCTAATTGAAAAGGAGAAGTAATTAATTAGAAATATTGTAAAATTTAATGGAAATTGATTCCGTTTTAAATACGTTCTAAACCTGACGAGTTTTGAAAACCTGTCAGGTTTTCATTCTAAAGTATAAAAAATATGAAGGGGATAAAATATTATATAGTTGGGTTGTTACTGCTGTTTTCTATGGTGGAAAGTTATGGTCAGATAACGGTTTTTTCGGAAGATCCAAAGACGTTTTTAGATCAGATGAATAAGTATGTGAATGCTTCTAATAAGCCGATGAAACCTGTTTTTGATAAGTTTTCAGAGGATATTATGGGTAGCAAATATACGCTCGAACAGTTTGAGAAAATTCGAGAAGTCTCCAATATAATGGTAGAGCGAAAAATGCAGAGTAATCCTTACTTTTTGGCGTATTTGGAGTGTCTGAATGCCATGGAAAATAAGGGGCTGATTGGGATGCAATTTGATGACTGGGTTGGGGTGAATAAAAGTATGCTGACGGAACTGAAAACGTCTAAAAATAGTGATTATAGTGGCTATTTACGGTTTTGTGTTAATTTATTTGAAAACTCTGCGTTGCGGTATTCTGAGGCTGGTTTGACGTGGGTGGTGACGACTTCGGATTATCAATTTAAGTATGAAGATAGAATGCCTTTCGTTGTGATGGATGACCATGATTTGATCGGGGTTCGGAAGGTAGATTCTATTGTTGTTAAGAATACTGGAGGGGCTTATTATCCTTTAATTAATGTTTGGGAAGGGACGAAAGGCAGCGTCGATTGGACAAGAGCGGGGTTTTCGGATAAGGTATTTTGTACGTTTAATAAGTACACCGTTGATACAAAAACGAATAATTATAAGGTTGATACGGTGACATTTCATCACCCTACTTTTTTTGATGCACCGGTTGAGGGGAGTTTTGAAGATAAGGTAATTGTGTTGACGGGGACGGATGTCTCGTACCCTCGTTTTGAATCTTTTGATAAGAATTTATCCATTGATAATGTAGGCGATCATATTAATTATCGTGGTGGCTTCCGTTTGGAGGGTTCGAATGTAATTGGTTTTGGGGATAGATTGAATCTTGCGGAAATGGACTTTTTGAAACAGAATGGTGATTTGGCGATTAATACAAAGGCGGAACGCTATATTATTCGTCGGGGTGAAAAAGTGGTGGCTCAAGATGTTGCGGCAAGTTTATATTTTGAAGATGATTCCATTTATCATCCAAGTATTGATTTTCGTTTTGATATTAAGGAGCGTCAATTGGTGATGACTCGTCAAGGTAATGGAAGTTCACAAATTGCTTTTTTTAATTCTTACCATCAATTAGAAATGGAAGTGGAAAAAGTGGCTTGGCAGGTTGAATCAGATTTTATTGAAATCGGTCAGGCTGGGATGCAGAATGTGAGTAACCGTGAAAAGAAAGGACAATTTGAATCTTTGTCTTATTATAATGATAGGGATTATCGGCGGATTCAAAATATTGCGGCTTATAACCCAGTTTCCACAATGCGAAATTATTCTGAGGCTATTAACTCCAAAGAATTAGATGCTAATTTATTGGCAAAACAATTTAATCCTAATTTGAATTTGGTATCGATTAAGGGGTTATTGAATAATTTGGTAGAGGATGGTTTTATATTTTATGATGATGAAAGAGAAATTGTTTCTGTAAAAGAAAAAACTTTTCATTATGCAGAAGCAAGTACAAAAAAACGGGATTATGATGCGATTCGGGCAATTTCCGAATCTCGTGAAACCAATGGGGTTTTGGATTTGAATACAAATAATTTGACGCTACAAGGAGTGGAAAAAGCAGATTTGAGTGAGGCTCAGTTAGTTGGTATTAGACCTAAAAACGAAGTATTAGTTTTCAAAAAGAATCGGGATATGGATTTTGATGGGGTGACTTTTGCTGGTTATGGTGCTTTTTTTGGTAGCGATTTTCATTTTGATTATGAAAATTTCTTGATGCGATTAGATTCTGTTTATGAATTTGTATTAAGAATTCCGACTGGTGAAAAAGATATGGTTGGTACCGTAAAGTTAACGCCTTTGACGACCTTGATTGAGGATATGACAGCGATTGTGGAAATTGATACGGCAGTGAATGGCATTACAAATCGGTCATCACGTATCGATTTACCTCGTTTTCCGAGGCTACGAAGTTTAAATAATTCACGGGTTTATTATAGCGATAAAGCAACCGCAGACGGGGCTTATAAGCGGGATAATTTCTTCTTTGAGTTAGATCCTTTTGTGATTGATAGTTTAGATGGTTTTGATACGGCAACAATCAAATTTAATGGTCAATTGGTTTCGGCTAATGTTTTTCCGGAGTTTCGAGAGGTTTTGAGGATTCAACATGAGGATTTATCGCTTGGTTTTATAACAGAAGCACCTCCGGAAGGTTATCCGCTTTATGAAGGAAAAGGAACGTATAACAAAACCATTAAATTAGGAAATAAAGGATTGACGGGCAAAGGAACGGTAAGTTATCTGGGGGCAACGGTGAACTCCGATGATATTCTATTTAAACCTAATTCCTTATTCGCCACCTCGAAATCTTTTGATTTGGAAGAGCAAATTTCCCCCGTCGAGTTTCCGAATATTCATGGTGAGGAAGTAGAGGTGGATTGGAGACCCTACAAGGATAGTATGTACGTAGAATCGAAGACCAAACCGTTTGAGATTTTTAATGCCAATTATGTATTAGAAGGTAAATTGATTGTGACGCCCGGTGGGGTTTATGGCAATGGGAATTTTGATTGGGAAGACGGTACGTTGTTCTCCAAAAGTATGCGTTTTAATACGTTTAGTATTGATGCCGATACCTCGAATTTGAATATTAAAACAAAAGATGCTGACGAAAATTTAGCATTTAGTACCAAAAACGTAAAATCGAATATTGATTTTGATGAACAACTTGGAAAATTCAAATCGAATTCAACGGCAATTAATACGGAAATGCCTTATACGCAATACAAAACGTCGATGAATGAGTTTGAATGGGATATGAATCGAAAGGAAATTTCTTTTGAATCGACTAATGGTAATGCGATATTTGTTTCCACTAATGAGGCACAATATGGGTTGAGTTTTTCGGGTGAACGAGCCAATTATAACTTAGAAACCAACTTATTGAAAATCGAAGGTGTACCCGAAATCAGGATCGCCGATGCTTTGATTATTCCGAACGAAGGCTTGGTCGAAATCGAAGCAGATGCAGTGATGAAACCATTGGAAAAAACGATAATCATTGCCGATACGCTGAACCGTTTTCATGTCATTAAAGATGCTCAAACGTTTATTACCAGCAAAAAATCCTATCAAGCCAATAATGGTATTTACGATTATGATGTAAGTGGCAAAAAACAACAAATTATCTTTAAAAGTATTTTGATTGCCAATGAAAAAAATCGAGTTTTGGTGACCAAAGCGAACGGTGGATTATTACAAGCAGAACAATTTATTATTGATAAAAATGTAGGTTTTAAAGGGAAGGTCGAATTAGATGCACGGTATAAAGAATTGAATTTTGATGGATTTGCGAAAATAACTGTACCGAAATTATTAGGTGCGCAATGGTTCTCAATTGACAGCCGAATCGATAAACAAAATGTGTTGATTCCGATTACGAAAAAAACTCGAAATGAGGATGGTAAAATTCTTGAAGCGGGTCTAAGAATCGAATATGACTCTACGGCAATTTACCCATTGGTGCTTACTCCAGCTTATTCTCAACGAGATATTCAAGTGTTTTCAGCAGTCGGAGTCGTAAAACCCGATAATGCCGCAGATGTTTTTTATTTTGGAGATTCTTCAAAAGTCTTGAATCAGGCGCAACGTGGAAATATGATGACTTTCCGTAATCGTGATGGTAAAGTAACGACGGAAGGAATTTATACCTTGGGTGCAAAATTGAAAGGTTTTGATGTGAAAGCCGCTGGAGAGTCGATTTCTTATTATGGTCAGAATGAAGTTTTGATGAATTTGATGCTTGGGCTTGGTTTCCAAATTCCTGATAAATTGATGAGTATTGTCATTCGGGATTTAGAAACGGATAATCTTAAGGTGCAAGAAGCGAATTATCAAGGCGAATATTTTCCAAATGCTTTGGCAGAATTCGTCACGGATGAGAAGACTTTAAAAAAAATTAATAAGGATTTAACGGAATATGAACGGTTATTTTTACCGAAAGAAATTACCGAAAATTTTACCATGATTTTCGGACATGTTCCAATGGTTTGGAATTCAGAAGTACAATCGTTCCTTTCAAAAGGAAAATTCTTAGGCTTGGCGTCTATTAATAATACAATAATTAATAAACAAGTAGAAGCACACATTGAGTTTAGAATGACTCGACAGGCGGACGAAATGAACATTTATATCAAATCGATAAGCGGCAAATATTATTATTTTAATTATCGAATCGTCGAAGGTAAAGGTATCGTCAGTATTTTTTCTGATAATATCAGCTTTATGGAAACTTTTAATGGTATGAAAAAGAAGGAGTTACAGTTCAAAACTAAAGGTTTTGATGTTACTGTTTTACCAACTGGAGCAGGAGCGTTAACTTATTTCCTACGTCGTGCAGCTTTAGCAAATGAATAAAAAAATTACTGTTTTATTGTTTTATTGTTTCCTTATTAATCATAATGTAGCAATGAAACAATATAGCAATATAGCAATGCAACCATAAAATATGAACTTGATAGAAGAATTTAAAGAAAATAGTCGGTCTAAAAGAAAGCAAAATAAAAAATATTTTAGACGATTAGAAAACAAAAATACGAAAGGTTTAGACGATACGTTTCACACCTTACATAAGTCTGTTTTTGAAGAAGTTGACTGTTTGACGTGTGCGAATTGTTGCAAAACAACCAGTCCGATGTTTACTAAAAAAGACATCACACGGATTGCGAAACACGTCAAAATGCCTATCGCAGATTTTTCAGAAAAATACCTTAAAGTAGATAGGGACGGTGATACCGTTTTGAAATCCGCGCCTTGTTCCTTTTTAGGTTCGGATAATTATTGCACCATTTATGAGGTTCGACCAAAGGCGTGTCGAGAATATCCGCACACAAACCGTAAGGATATGCACCAAATTTTGCAAACGACTTTTTTAAATACAATGATTTGTCCAGCAGTATTTGAAATTACCGAACGGTTGAAAAATATTCTACCTGAAAAGGAAATGTAATGTTTTTTGTATTTTTTTATTAAAAAAACAAAGTATAATAAAGGTATCTTTTTAGTTAGCTTCGATTATCAAAAAACCAATGAAGTCTCGAAACCTATCTGCTGCCTTAGTAGATAGGTTTTATTTTTAATGCTCACCAAATTGTCCAATATTCCAGAACTTAGAAACGAAAACCCTCCAGAAACGAATTAGAATCGTGTGATTTACATCGCATTCGCATGATATGATTTTTCTACTTTTGTAATATTAAGGGAATAGGAAATGAATTAGTACAATAATCAAATACTATGAAAGATATAATCAACGATTGGAAATTATTGGCAATAATGTCTTTGACATTAGGTTTAGCACCATTTTTTCCAGAGCCGCATATTGTCGGAAAAATCCGATGGATTATGGGCGGAGCAAACGGAATGACGCTAACGGATTATGGCGATTTTTTGATGCACGGAACGCCGTGGTTTTTGTTGATTCGTGTTGGGATTTTGAAATTGATGAATAAATAATTTATTTCCTTACCGAACAAAACCAATATCGTAGGCATTCCTTCTAAAGTTGTAAAAATCACGTTTTGAAAATCTGCAAAAATCTACAAAAACCTGCGTTTTCTGCAATCATTCAAGATTTTATACATTGGAAATAGAATCCATAATCGCCGTAAACTCGCTCAACATCATCGCTGTCGCACCCCAAACGACATTACCATTCACATCAAAATATGGAACGTCTTTTAGTTGAATATCATTTGGTAAATTAATATCCTTAAATTTTCGATTTTGCTTATTTAATAAAACGGAAAGAGGTGCTTCAATAACTCGCTGAACCTCTGACGGTTGAAGATTGAAAGTAGGCATTTTTGCCGCAAACCCGATAAATGGATACACCAAAAAATTACTTACAGGAATATATAATTCTGTCATTTGACCCAAAATAGTGACTTCCGAAGACAAAATTCCTAACTCTTCTTCCGCTTCCCGCAAAGCAGTGTGCTGTAAATTAATATCGGACTTTTCGACTTTCCCACCTGGAAAACTTACTTGTCCGCTATGCCTATCTTTTTCATGCGATACCCGCTGCATCAATGCGACATACCACAAATCCTGTTTGGGATAAAGTAGCGTTAACGTTGCGGCAACCTTAGCATTTGCAGGCGTTTCATAATTTTCTAACCAAGTTTTTCTTTCACCATGAGCCATATCATATTGAGCGATTCTTCCCGGTAAATGATTGTTTTCTAAATGATTTTTAAGTGTTGCTATGAATTTCATTGTGGATATTATTTCATTATTACGGATTGTGAAGAATTACCATGAGCCAATAAAGCCATTGAAGATACTTCATTTAAAAGTGCGAAATTAAAACAGATAAAATTAATGGGGATTAAAATTAAAAAAAATCAGATAACTGTACGCTCAATAGATGAAATAAATTGTGATGGCTTCGTTTCCTTCCAATTATAAAAACTTTTTCCTAAAATATTTAATGTTTTAAAGCCCTCCGTAATTTTATTAATATTGATACAAATATGCACTAAAAAAACGGCTACTTTGAATCATTCAAAGTAGCCGTTTTTTCGTTCCTCAACTGTGATGATAAGGTTCATTATTCATAATCGCCAATGCGCGGTAAAATTGTTCCAAAAAGATAAGGCGAACCATTTGATGCGAAAAAGTCATATTTGACAGCGACATTTTGGTATTACTCCGTTCATAAACCGCATCGGAAAAGCCGTAAGCGCCACCGATTAGAAAAATAATGCGTTTGTAGGATTGCTGCAAAAGGCTTTGGAAATGCTCCGAAAATTGGACGGAAGTCCGCTGTTTTCCTCGTTCGTCCATTAAAATCAAAAAATCGCCTGAGTTTAATTTAGATAAAATAATTTCGCCTTCTCTTTTTTTAATTTCTGGTTCGGATAGTTTTTTTCTATTTTTAATATCCGGAATAGTCACCATCTGAAACGGCAAATAATGTTTTATTCGATTCAAATAAATGTCATTACCTTCATCCAAATAAGGAAAACTCGTCTTGCCGATTACCCAAAATTCTACTTTCATTTGTTTTTAGTGATTCGTGATTCGTGATTCGTGATTCGTTGCGAAGCAAAATATTAAAAATATGCTCGTCATTTTTTTATAGGAAAACCCTTTGAAGGCATACTACTCGTCTTTCGTCAAACGATAAACTCGAATTGTTCCTGCTTCATAAACTAAATCATTCAAATAAGGCTGAAAAATAGGATTTTCATCCACTTTTCTGCTATCGCAATAGAAGTATTTTGCACCCTTTTGAATCATTTTTTCAAGTCGTTTAGGTGTCAATTTATCTTCTGCGAAAACCCAACCTTTTCTATCCAAATGATAGAAAAATATGGCGTAAGAAGCGTCATTTCCAACGAGAATTAAGTCATCTTTTTTGGAAATTGCCTGCAATTCGGTTTTGTATTGTAGTAAATTTTTATTGAATCTTGGCTCGTCCGTGTTCCATCGGTGTTGAATTCTTGCGAAAGCAAAAATTGGCAAAATCATTAAAATAAAAAGGACGATTTTTTGTCCATTTTTGATTTTCATCAAATGAAAAGCACCGTAAGCAACGATGATAAATAACAACGGGTAGAAAGGAAAAAGGTAATAATCGTGTACTTTTCCAATCATATTTAATTCAAAAATGAAATATAATAAGGTCAAAAATGACCAAAATAGCATTGGAAAAAATAACTGATGTTGATACGCTTTTCTTTTTTTAATAAAATAAAATCCTGCGATAAAAAACGGAACGGCTCCGATATTGAGCAATAATTCTGGTAAAGTTGAAATCAAATTATGGCGTAAAATATCGAATAACTCCATCGGAGAATTAGCTAAATCCAACATTCCTGCGACAATTCCATTGCCTTGCCAAGTCGGAATGACCCACAAATACCAAAACAAAGTCGGTACAAATAAACCGACCCAAACCAAACCTTTGAAAACGTCATTAGTAACTAATTTTTTTTGAAATATTTTTTGAATATAAAAAGCGAATGGAACGGCATAAAACAAAATGAAAGGCAACTTTGCCGCCATGCTCAAACTCATCAAAAATGCACTCAAAATCGTTGCTTTCCAATTTGCATCGGGCAGCGATTTTAAGAAAACTGCAACCGCCCAAATTCCGCAACACAAGGCAAAATTATCGGGCAAAGGAGAAACGGCGTAATAATAAAAAGCTGGTGAAAAATTCAACGCCCAAGCACCAATTAAGGCGATTTTTTTATTGTCAAACAAGGATTTTAATAAGCAATAAAATCCCCAAATGGAAACCAAACTGATTATAAAAGTCAAAATCCGAGTAATGATTAAATGATTGCCAAATACCTTGTAAACACCTGCAAACACCCATTGCATAATCGGAAATTCCATGCGATAAATGCCGTCTTTATCCTCCCGATTGTTCCGACGAGGATTCATAATATTAAAATCTTCTTCGTAGAAATTGACCACATTCGTCTGCGTTTGAGTTTGTCGCCAAACGTGAACGCTGATTAAATCCATCGGAAAAACTCGAAGGTGCATCAACGTACTCAAAAGCGGAATGCTAATAAATACAAGGATTTTCCACGTTTTTATGTTGATATTGTTGAACAAGTGCTTTGATTTTTTATTAAAAATTTCCATAAAGATAGTATTTCATGGTTTCATTATTCGATTGTTTCCTTGTTTTTTATCGTTTGACGATTTACCCCATCTCTATCTCTTATTCTTGAAAAAAAAGAGAGTCTAACGACAGTACTCGATTTGGTTGAGATTGAGGTTTATCGCCAGGCTTCCCTCCATTTTTAAGGGATTGATTGAGGGCGGATTTAATAGATGTAACCGATAAAAAATTTGATTTCGAAATATAAAAAAACTATATTTGTTAGTACCAATAAATTCAATTAAATCAGTAGCAGTCATGTTATTATAATCGTTTGAGGGATTCGTAATTAAAAATCCTAAGACTTGATTTTTGGTATCGGACTTTTTTAAATAAATATCCATGGCAACAGTTAAAAAAAACGCATCGTGGTTTCGTAATCAATTGATTAACAAGTATATGGGCTTGGAAGAGCGATTTCTTTGGTGGGTAAGCGAATCCAAAAATCGCCTACGGAGAATTCGATTATTATTCGTTCATGGTCAAGCATATAGAACGGCTTATAAAGATAATTTGACGGAAGAAGAACAGCGAATTTCTATCCGAAATTGGTGGGGAACGTTCTTTATTTATTGCTTTGAATTGGTGGGTATTGGAGAATTTTACCAAACAATGGCGGAAATTGTTAAGTTTAATACTCGCCCATTATCGACTCGTGAAATTAAATTAGCTGAAACGATTTTTGGTGATAGTTTGAATTATGAATTGATTCGTTGGGACAAAAAGGCGTATTTCGGTGCGAAAAAACAAAAAATCGCCTACGTTAGTTTTCATACCATTAATTCATGGGGTGATTTGAGGGCTGATATTTTCATTCACGAACTCGTCCATATTTGGCAATATGAACGTATGGGAGCGGTTTATATACCTCGCGCGTTGGCGGCTCAAAAGACGAAGGCAGGTTATAATTATGGCGGCATCGAAGCCTTAATAAAATACGACTATAAAGGACTTTCCGCTTTTAATTTGGAACAACAAGCCGATATTATCGCTGATTATTTTCGTATAAAAAATAACATGAAACCAGAATGGAGCAAAGCAACGAAGGCGGATTTATCGTTTTATGAAAATTATATTGCGGAATTGAAGAGGGAAAGTTGAAATTGAAAATTACCGACAATTCAAATTAATCGGCAAAACCGCCTCTTCCACACCATACGAATAAGAATTCTCCCAATCTTCACACGCCTTCCGATTTTTTCCCAATTTATAATAACAATCCGCACGATAGAAAAACGCATAAGCGTATTCAGGATACAAATCAAGACAATCGTTAAAAGCCGAAATCGCTTCGTTATATTTTCCCCATTTATAATACGTTGCACCTTTGGAATAGTAGGCGTAAGGAAACTTTTTAGTGATTTTCAATGCTGCATCAATGGATTTCAAAGCGGCATCATACCGTTTCAAATCGGCGTAACTATTACCCAATTCAACCCACGCTTGCAGTTCTTTTTTATCTAATTCGACCGCTTTTTTGAAGTCTGAAACTGCCTTTTCATGCTGTTTTTTTCGTTGATAACTCACGCCTCTGTTGTAATAATATCGGGCATTTTCAGGATCATATTTGATGGCATTGGTGTAATCCAAAAGCGCTTCGTCATATTCTCCAAGCTTGTGATATGCTCGTCCTCGACCGTTATAAGCGTAAGCATTTTTATCGGTAAAAGCGAGGGCTAAATCAAAATCCATAATCGCATTATCCAAATAACCCAACTTGATTTTAGACATACCTCGACCACTATACGCAACGTAGTTTTTGGCATCAATATCAATCGCTGCATCGTAATTAAAAATCGCTTGGTCGAACTGCAATTTATCGTAATAAATCAACGCCATACCACAATAAGCCATCGTTGCATTACCTGATTGATTATCAATTTTCAAAGCACTTAGGAAATCTCGTTCTGCTTTTTCGTAGTTTTCAAGGGCATAATACGTCCGACCTCGCTGCACAAAAAAGGAATCCACCGCAATCGTCAACTCAATCGCTTTCGTAAAATCCTCAATTGCTGCTTCGTGTTTTTCGGTTTCGTATTTCGACCGACCTCGATAAAAATAATGAAGCGGCTCTTTACTTTCAGCTTTAATAACTTTGTCATAAAGGGAAATCGCTGTCCCAAAATCACCACTTTTATACGCCTTTTCAGCGTCCGTTTTTAACACTTTTATATCCGTATCGCAGCCGAATAAGATAAACGCAATCAGAAGGAAGATGAGTTTTTTCATTTTTTTGTTTTGACATACTGACGTGCTAATCTTAGGAGTACACCGTATTTTTAAGAAAAAAATTTCGGGTCTTTGACAATTTCTGCAAATCTTATAAATTTATGTAT
>Ga0222647_1000390_pt1 | contig 20533 bp, 18 predicted proteins | sample AntAcemetagen333_FD_179864 | JGI IMG/M metagenome (GOLD analysis project Ga0222647, IMG submission 179864) | Saline water microbial communities from Ace Lake, Antarctica - #333 | ecosystem: Environmental > Aquatic > Non-marine Saline and Alkaline > Saline | place: Antarctica: Ace Lake...
TTAATATAGTCATACTAACCTCCTGCGCCGCATCGGCAAGATATCTTTGAAATTTAGTTAACTAAATTTCAAAGATATCTTGCCGATGCGGCGCAGGAGGTTAGTATGACTATATTAAGGGTACTTACAAGCGAACAAGAGAATAAAGAGTTAGCTAAGAAAGGAGTCAAGTTAGACTCTAGCAATACGCTAGAGAGGTTGACCTCCAGTAAGTTAAGGGAGTTAAAAAGAATAAAAAGGCAGAACTCCCCTGTAAATAGTATCAAAGAGAGGAGGGAGAACAGTACTAAAGTAGTAGGCTTAGAGAAGAGGGATGAAAATATAAGAGGAAGCTTAAACAAAGAAGTGAGGGGTTTAAAGTTAACAGCAGTTAGGGGTTTATTATAGACATACAACTTTACAAAGTTTTGCTTTAGCTTGAATAAGACAAATCAGTTAAGAAAGAACATGTAAAAGGGCGTTAACACGAAACTGAAGAATCAGAACACACGGGTGACTAGGGAAGCGTAGTCATCCTTAAAAGTCTGAAATATTAAAAACTCTTTTGAAAGAAAACCGGAAGTAAGGGGAAGACCACTTAAGTTTAAACTTATAACTATAAGTATAAAAACAATGTCAGGGGCGTACGGGTATAGATTTCCCATAAACCTCATATCGGTATTTCCGTTGAAGAAGTGAACTATGTAACCAACCATTATGAAAAGAAATGCCTTGTTTAGTGCGTGAACTGTAAGGTAAAACAGTACCTCTGTGTAAGCTAGAAAACCGCAACCGCAGAACAAGTAGCCCATCTGGGAGACTGTTGAGTAAGCCACTAACTTCTTTATATCGTTTTGGAAAGAAGCCGAAACAGCACCTATAGTTATAGTCAAACCCCCCATTAACATAAGAACTAAGTTTGAGAAGTAAGAAAACTCAAATATTATGCTGAACCTTATAATGAGGTATATACCCATGATGACTAGAGTGGATGAGTGGATGAGTGCTGAGGCAGGTGTCGGAGCTTCCATAGCATCGGGAAGTCATACGTGAAAAGGAAACTGAGCAGCTTTTATAGCCCCGGCAAATACTAAACAAAGAGTAAGGATGTTTAGAAAATTAAACCCCAGATTAAATATGTAAACGTTATAGAACATAAAGAAGGGTATCTGTATAAATAGAATACTAAAATCAGTAGACCCTACCGAAACTACTATTAAGAAGAAAGCTATAAATATAAAAAAATCACTGAGTCTCGAAAAGATGAAAGTTTTGAAAGCAGCTTTTATCGTATAAATTCTAACAGAATAAAAATTGACCAGCAGAAGCGAGAACAAACCTATGAGTTCCCAGACTACAAGGACAAGGAAAAAGTCATAAACGTAGAACAGAAAAACAACGCTAGTTGCGAAAAAAATTAGGAGGTATAAGAGCCTCATGATGAAAGCCTCTCTGTACATATACTCGACGCCAAAAAACTGAGCAAAGAGGGTTAATGTTAAGACTAGAAGGGATGTAGTGGTACTTAAAGAATCAGATATAAATATAAAGTTCATATCAAAGAAATCATATATGTAAAAGATGCGGCCAGCATCAAAGAAGTAGTAGTTACCAAAACTAAGCTGTTTAAAGAAAACGAAAGCTATACCGCAAATAGTAATTATTATAAAAAGGGAGGAGAAACAGTAAAGACCTACAGGACCTAACCACTTTCGGAAAAAGTATATAGAGACGCAATTAAAGAGTAAGAAGAACAAGAAAAACATGCTAACACGGTCTGGTTATAGAAACTTAAAAAAATTTAATAGTCGCTGAGTCCACTGCCTGTTGAATAGATAAGAAAAGTTAGGTAAGAACAAGGGGGTCGTGCTACTATAAAATATAAAACTACCGGGGGAGCGGGGGGGGTAAGTCAGGGAGGTGCCGGAAGAGCTGTACGGACCCTGGCAATTAGGTGAGATTAAGCCCGGCCGGTTACGTACAGAGAAGTAAACACTATAAGCGGTGTAGTAGTTTCTGATATCGCCCCTGCGAGCACGTATTAAAAGCGCTAGGTTTGAAAAGAGTAGCGAAGGCGCAGGTATAGAGAGTGCACCTAGTATATTAGTAGGTCATAAGGCTGTACAGGTAGGTGAAAAGTTTTGGCTATAAAACAGTGTTTGCTTGGTAAAGGTGTCTCTTCTGGTGTATAAACTCAACTAGACACAGTTAAAGCAACCTTCGAAGTTTAAGGGGATTTACCGGAGTACAGGGTTTAGATCTAGGGCGGTATGGTAGGCCGAAAATATTCGCTAGCTTTTTAGAGTGTACTACCATAAAGGAGTTCGCGAAGTAGGTGTAGTCCAGCGACTGTGACGAGGGTAAGCGGAGTTTGAGTAAGTCTAGGGTTGTTTTAGATGTGCTTTGTAAAGGCAGTGCAGTGCTATGCTGCCTAAACTTAGAGAATTGGCTTATTACAAATAAGTTTTTGTTTGTCAATGACATAAGCTCCCGCGTATTTAACAATTTTGAGGGTCTAATAAGGCGAGGGTCGGGTAGGGTAGGGAGCTTTACTGCATCTATAGAATTATCTAAAATAAAATTTCGAGAGTAGAACCAGTTAAGGGACGGTGTTAAGTTAGAAGTATTAAATTTAAACGTCGCGGGGTTAAGTGTAGTCGTACTGTTTCAGAAAACATTTAGGTAAGCTAGTACGGTAGAGTTCTTATTAACTGAGTCTCCGTAGATACTAATTCACCTTGTGATTTTAAAAAACTTTAAGTAATTCTTAAAAAACGAGCTGCGGCTCGAGCTAAAATACTTTAGGTTCACAGACGAGTCCGCCGTTATAGACGACTGTAGGAAAAAGTCGCTATTAACAAGAGAGCTGTTATTGGTGAGAGGTGCTGATTTAGTCAGTGTGAGGGGCAGTAACCCGAAGTTATTAACGGTAAGGCCTTTACTGCGAATATCCATAAACCGGAGGTATTTAAAAGTAAATAAGTCTTTGAAAACCAAGTTAAGGGGTAAACTATCAGAGGGTGTATCGTCGATAGGGAGGCGGACAGGTGTACGGGGTAGCCGACTACTTACAGCATAGAGGTTGTCTATAAAGGCGGAAAAGGCGAGAGTCTCCTTCTCGGTAGGCCTAACACCGAAGGGAATCTCAGCATGATTCTTCTGCATCCAAGCAACTAGGTTCAGCTTAGATGATAGAGCATAATTAGAAACTGTAAATAGTACAGTAAGGGTTGTTGTTAGGAAAAGGTACTGAAACTGGAGAACAAAAAAATATATATTGTCCAGAAAGCGTCAGGTAAAGTAAATACTAGAGTTAAGAGCAGTCGATGTGATCTCTATAATAAAAATATTGTAGATAAAAAATACAGCAATTACTACAAAAATTAGCAGCCTAATGTTGCTAGATGTTCATATCTTAACAATGTTTTGGTTAGATAGCTGTATTCAGGAAAAACTTTTTTGGGTATCCCCGAAGTTAACGTATAGGTGGTTGTTACGAAATATTTTTTCTATAAATATACGGTTTTTAAAAAGAGACGACGGAGTTACGGTAGTATATTTTAGTCAAGAGTAAAAATTAACAAAATTCAAATTAACACAAGTAGCCCTCAGTCAAAAGAGAGACGCTTAGAAGGGAGGGGATATAAAAATTTACAACACGCTGTAAGTTGAGGCTGTACAGCGAGAGTTTGTAAAAATTGAACACTACCTCAGAGTAGAGATTTTCAGATAAAAAGCTAAGATCTGTTAGATAAACAAGGGTATCACCTATACTGGTGTGCATAAAGTTTACCGATAAATAACCTAGGGTATTCGCGAGGTAGTGCCCCCTAAAAAAATAATCAAAATCACCTAACTCCAAAGTGAGAAATAAAAGTATATGGAAAGCTAACAGGTGCAAATAAGGGAGTAGGCGGGCGGAAAACCCTAGCAAGAAGGTGTGGGACGACAAGACAAGTAGAAAGACTAGAAGTGACTTGTAAGAGGAGAGGGCTAGTGATAGTTCAGTAAAGGTAAATAAAAGTATCAGGGAGATTAGAGACAGTATTAAAGGCAGGACAGTGGAGACTTTTATAAAATAAGGAGATGACTTTAGACGTAGGTGGTACAGGCTGGTGTAGGTAATAAGTGCGAGGAGAGAGTAGGTAAGTAAGTAGTAATGTATAACCGGGAGGTGGCTCGAGGAGTTACTAAAAAAAGTATGCAGAGAATCTTGAACTCAAAGTTTGTTTAGGAGTATGGATGAGAGAGAGATGATATACATAATTACAACAAGTGCCAGCAGGTAACTAGAGTAACGAGAAGCCTCTTTGCTGTGGATATAAGTAGATATAAGAAGAAGCCAGACTAGAAGTAAAGTCTCTGAGGAGTCTCAAACTCACCAACCACCCCAGGTATTTAACTGATTAGCCCAAAAACCACCTAACAGGAGGGTGAATAGCAGTAATAAGTTAAGCGTCAGCTGCGTACGTACAACCTTAAGTATATGCAAGCGAGCAAACCTTAAGTAAGGCTGAAGAGTACACGGCACCGTACACGCTATGACAAAAAGTAAGGCTGAAATTAAAACTATAAATAAAAGCAGGGGGTGTACTTGGTTTAAGGTATTCTCTAAAAGCTTATTGATAAAAGTAGGTGTAGGGGGTCAAAAATTTTTAAGTAAGTGAAAGTTTTCTAGGTATATAAAGAAGACTAGAAAAGTTAGTTTCCTAGAGTTAAGATAAAGTAGTATAAGTAGTAACGTAGCCAGGTAAAAGTAGTAAGTAGTAAATACCGGTGTTGAGATTAAAAAACTATTAAAATAAAGTACACCGACTAGAGAACCTCCTGTATTTAGCAGATAGTTAGCGTAATAAACGTAGTAGACTAAGATTAAGAAGATAAAGTTACCCGCTTTTAAAGGTGAAGGGGTTAAAAACAAAGTTACACGACTAAAAAAAAAAGAGAAAACTAAAGGAGTGTAGAAAGGTAAGGGTCGGATATATAAGCCACTCAGCCAATTACTTGTTATAGGGACACGAAATGCCCGCAAGCTCCACGTGTAGGTATAAAGTTACTACAAGTTAATAAACCAAGGTAGCAGTATGGTAGGGTACCAGCCCGTATAGGTAAAGATGATAAGAGGCATGTCTAGTTGATCCTCTAGTGGAAAGTAAGGGTTTATAAGAAGGGAGATAAACGAGCCTCCCATAAGAAAAATAGCTATCGAGCCGAACACTACCTTAAGGACAAAGTCAATGAGTAACTCTGGGGAAAGAAGAAAAGTTTTTGATTTGTTTATTATGTATAAAATTATTTCCATTATTTCTTGTTATATAGGTACACGGGGGGGCGGTATTAGTTAGAATAATAAGTCTTAACTTGTTCAAAAAATCTATTTGAGAACTTATAGATTAAAGAATCTATAAAATCTAAATGGAAGATTATCCAGCCGAGATACCAGTACAGGTACTGGTAAGAAAACTTTAGTCACGTATTACCGGTATAACCTCCTTCAGGGTCGTAGTAGTAACGTCCACAGGGTAGTATACTGGCTGTAGTAAAAAGAGAGAACATAAAGAGAGCGAAGAAAAAACACTGTACAGGAGAATCATGCATAGAGTTTACAGGTATATTTTTAAATCCAGAGTTATAGAAGTTAAAAAATACTGGCGTGAACGATAGTAATACAAAGAATAAAGCCATCCACATAAGACCTTCGAAATGTGTAGGGGCGATAACTAAAATACCCATAAGAGGTCGGAAATACCAGTGAGGAGCTACCCCATAATAACGAATCTCGTCTAGTTCAGAAATATTTCACCTTTCAAAGAAAAAATAAGCAACGGAGTTTATATCGTAGTGATGGAATCAGAAGTAAGCGTACATCCATACAAGTAGGTGTCAAGAGTCTTGAAACTCCTTAATCATACCGTCGTAAAATCATGATACTCAAGTATTGGACTTATCCTCGTATGTATTCTTTTCACTATCAGAATCCCAACCTTCGTGACAAAACATAACGTGTAACTTAACCAGGTATAGGTAGTATCAGGGTGTAAAGTAGTGTAAGACCATAAGTCTTACCATCTCATCAGTATTTAAGTGCTTATTAGTAAAGATAAAGTAATAGGTCTTGTGGACGTTATTAACTAAAGACCAGAAGATGTTAGCTCCGATTGTTAAGGTAAGGTCACTTAAGTGCGAAGCACTTAAGCAAATTCCTAATCCGACAACATAGTGAAATCAAAAAAAAGCATAACCTCCTAAAATCCAACCGTCGCCGTCTACGGTAACGAAATTCTTTAAGTGAATCTTTTTAAGAATATGAAAATATGAGAATACAAAAATAACGTCTACACCTCTCACGTGCATAGAAAAAACTTCAGCACCGAATCTAGTTTCCTCAAACATTTCTTCACGAAGTTCGATAACGAGACCAGGTTCAGGCATATAGTATCAAGCCAAAAAAAATCCCGACAGGAGTTGTAACAATATAGCTATAAGTAGAACAAAACCGAATATAGAAGTTATACTAGAAAAGGGTAAAAGTAAACGGTTAACATAGAAATTTAAATAAGCGATATACTTACCGGAAAAGGAAACTAAATCTCAAGTTCAGTTTGAGACAGCGTCGAAACCTTTAAAGTCTGGTAAATAAGATCACTTGGCCTTACGAATTTGTCTTCCCTCAACCATAGATACACGGGTATGTTAGATCTTAAATGACCTCATTATGGATAAAAAAGAAAGCGGTAAATCCGTGGTAGTGTTAAAAATAGAGGTAAGCAGCGATGCTATTAAGCACACTATTGCTATGTATAACACCATAAAAATAAAGTCACCGGAGTCGAGCAACTCAAAACCAAACTTCTCGCAAACCATGAAACCGTACATTCCTGATGTAAACGATGCTACGGCACCTGCAGATGTATCAAACTGGGGGACTCGAGAGTATTTTAGTTTAGTATAATAAGCCTCTTTACGAAGAAAGAATAAGGTGTGGGAGGTAGAGCGGGAACAGTTATAAGCTGCGGGAGCTTTGCACTTATCTAAAATAATAGTGCAGAAGAGCCTATCCTCAGTAATACCCTTATTGCCGGAAAAAAATCAATAGTTAAGTATAGTAGGAAGCGTGTTCTTTTTATTAAAGTATAAGAATGATTTTTGTTGAAACATATTAACAGCGGCGGGATTCGAACCTGCATCTTTAAACTTATGAGATTTATGCTTTACCAATTCAGCTACGCTGCTTTAAGTAAATTATAAACTTTAATTAAAACCACTTAAACTGCGTCTCCGCATATCAAGTTTAATTATTTTAGTATTCTTCTAAAAGTTTATTTGAAAAATAAAATAAAAACGTTTCCCGATAGGGATCAGTTATCGTTTCCAGATTTAACTTTGTAACTTGCCATTGTCGTGACAATTACTAATCATAGATCTATTCTTTTCGGTCCTCTCGTACTAGAATTGAAGCTTATTTTTTTTCGTATCCACTAACAGATAGGGACCAAACTGTCTCACGACGTTCTAAACCCAGCTCACGTACCGCTTTAATGGTAGAACAGACCAACCCTAGGAAGATTATTCACAACCAGGAAGCGATGAGCCGACATCGAGGTGCCAAACAGTCTCGTCGATATGAACTCTAAGAAACTATTAGCCTGTTATCCCCGGCGTACCTTTTATCTGTTTATCGATAAAAAAATTAATTTTGTAATCGGATCACTATAACAAGTAAAGTCGTTACCAATAATAAACTTATCAGTTTACTATTAAAATTTTTATAAAATATTAAATAAAAAAATTTTGTTCATCCTCGTTACTTTTTAGAAGACAACCACCCCAGTTAAACTAGCACCCATTCATAATAATTAATTGTTTATTAAAATTAAAATACATAAGTATATAAGTGATGAGGTCATCTTTTATACTTATCTAAATTTATAAATGGTTCAAGTAAAGGTGCACGGGGTCTTTCCGTCCCGTTAGTTTTAAAAGGCATTTTCACCTCTAATTTAATTTCATCAGAATGTATCTGGAGACAGTGGGGCAGTCGTTACACCATTCATGCAGGACAACAATTAATTGCCAATGAATTTTGCTACCTTAGGACCGTCAGGAATACGGCCGCCGTTTACTGGGACTTATAAAGTTGTAAATACAAACTAATTTCATCTTACAGCACTGGGCAGGTGTCAGACTCTTTACAACATTTTAAATTTAGCAGAGTCCTGTGTTTTTATTAAACAGTCGCCACCCCCGATTATATAAATCTTAAATTAATAAGAACCCCTTATTCCGAAGTTACAGAGCCATTTTGCCGAGTTCCTTCAAATACATTATTCTACAGCCTTAGTATTCTCTACCTACTTACCTGTGTTGGTTTTTATACAATTAAAAAAACTAAATTACTTCTAGATTTTGTTATAGAAGTGATTATTGGGTACATATCAATAATAAAATCTTCTTATTGGATAATAACAAAATTAATATAGTCAAGTAATACCAAGTCCTCGTATTTAGTAAATAATAATCATTAAAGTAGAGATTGTTATTTTTACGTCGCGGATAACCCTTTCGACGAAACTTTAAAGCTTTCGGCCATAATGAATTACACAATTTATTGTTCACTACTCATACTGATATTATTTAAATTGATTAATTCATGGATTTTTTCAAATACACTTTAAATTACTACAAAAAAACTCCACTACCATTAAAAAAATTCAAAGTTTCGGTTCTATGCTTTTATACTTATATTTGTCGAGGTGTAGTCAAAAGAAAAGTATCACTATTGCTTAATTATAAATACTGTTTAATGAGTTGTTACACTTTCTTAAATAGATAACTACTTTCAAGTTTACTTTTTAAACAGACCGGACTCACTTTCGTTTTCTTATATCATAGATTAATAACCTTAACTGTTGATCTGGGCTGTTTCCCTCTTGAAATATCGCCTTAACACGATATTTCTGACTTTTAGATAAGAGATGACGTATTATGAATTTTAAAAAATTTAAAAATTTAAAAACCTCACTACCCCGTCATCGTTATCTAAAACAGTACTTATATACTTTTCGTGGAGAACCAGTTATCACTAACCTTGATTGGCCTTTCACCCCTAATAATAAATCATCTCAGGATTTTGCAACATCCACGAGTTCGGTCTAAAACCTGTTCATTATTAGATCGGTTAGCTTCGGGTCAAATAACCAATATTTTATTTATTAAAAAGCAAAAAGCTTACATTGATTATTTAGTCATCAGTCCATTATGCAAAAGGTACCTTATCGCGTTTGCTTTAAGTAATAAAAACACTCAGTTTGAAAATCTTTCGCTATTCTTTTCATCTTTCACTCACGTTACTTTTCACTTTCCAAACATTGTATTTTAACTTTAGTATTAAACTGTTCAGTTACCGAGGTAACCTACTTAGGTGAATTTTTTAGTAAATAATTTTAAAAAGTTAAGATTTTAACTTAAAAAGAATTTTATTAGTAACAAGACACAACTTAGGTTATATTATATAGTTTCAGGAAGAACTTAGAGTAACCTTAGAGTCGGACGTATAGTTTTCGTAAGACTGTAAGGTATAGTTTGACTGCGCGTTAGTAAATATAAAATGGATGCACCAAATACAAAACAGATCTCGCCGAATAAAATAAACAACTATGGGCATTCAGTGGTGGAACCTACCGCAGATCTCCATGCACTGGCCTCAGTATATCCCTGAAAGGGAAAAAACAGCGACACGGTGAGAAGAGTAGCCAGGAATACAGTCAATCTTAATACCAGCGGAAGGTATAGATCATGAGTGTATAATATCTTTAGAGACAGCTAGTATTTGTAGTCGAGTATCGGTAGGCATAGCAACAGCCCTGTCAGCTTGTATACGTATCATATTTGATATCCCTTTTTTTAAAGGCTGATAAGAGCTTCTAATATTGGAGTTAGTTTTATTAGTCTTTAAGGTAGTGGGCTCGTAGTTCTTGAAAAAGTAATTTAAACCCTTTGTGGTTCTTGAGTACTTTAGAGTATCAAGGGTAAGGTCTTTAAGTATAAAATAAAGAGACCTGTCAAGGGTATTAGCCATCGGGGTTGTACTAATAAGGCTTTTTATTAGATACTCTTTTTTAGAGAGGCAGTTAGTTAGTATAGCAAAGGAATCAACCTGGTTTTGTACTAGAGAGGTTACCCCGTAATAGAGCCTGCTCGTAGATGCTGCCGTCGAGTAGTCTGCCCTAAACGGACTAAATTTTTTAGAGAACTGAAACAAGTCTGACGAGACTCAACTAGAGTACGAAAGTAAAAATTTATAGTTATGGAAGTTAAGGTCAGAGTAAGAGTAGAAATTTTCATTGCTCATAGAGGCAAACTTATTAAAGAAGAGAGGTGTGAAGAGGCTTGTAGGGAGTAGTAGTTTACGGGCATAAAGGTACTTAATGAAAAAGTTATCTGTTTTGTTAAGAATCTCAGACTTTTTAAACTTAGTAAAGGTGTAACTGTAGTCCTTAGACCCGTGAAGGTTAAAGACGGAAGTATCGATAGCTTTAGCAGTAACGTTGTTTCTAAGTGAGTACCAGTCAAACCACGAGTAACGTATTATATCGCTTTCAAAGCTCAAGCTAAAGGGAAAGTTAAACGTGAATGTAGACCAGAGGGAGTGGGTAAAGACCGTTAGGTCGTCAAGCCCGGAAAAGTTAGTCTTTTTCTGAAAAACCAGCAGATTAGCGAAGTGGTTAACGTTATTTTTCTGGAGAAGGGACAGTAGGGAGGGAGTACCTTCCATGACTATAGGTAGATTAAAATTGAGGGAAGAATAGGTTTTATAATTAAAAGAACTACGCTGCTCCTCAAGAGTCGACTTAAATATTTTTCAGAATGCGGTGTGGTAGGTATTTAGGTTTTTTGAGAGACTAATAAAATCAGGGAGGCTGGTAGAGATTACGGAACTATTTAAGGTTAGTAGAGACTTAGAGGCCGCAGCGGTAAGTATAGGTTGAATTAACGGGGAACTCATGTTATAGCTTAGTAGGAGGTCGAGCCAGTTTAGGTTAGGAGTTACGCTTTTAATGGAGTACAGGAAGTTTTTAGTAAATAAATCGGAAAGCAGGTGCTTCATTTTATAAGTAAAGAAGGCTGAGCTAATAGAACTATTAACTCATTCGTTTAAAGTGATTAGGTTTAGCTTGTAAGGGATAAGGGAGTCTACAACCGACGTAGAGTTATTAAAGGAGTCAAAAACCAGTGTCATGTTAGGTTGATTAGTAGAGAGATCCTTAATATTTGAGATAGATTCAAATACGCCGAAGGTATGCGGTTGCATGAGTTGCGTTTGCTTGTTGAAGGACTCACTGTTAAAAGTACTTTTAAGAGTGGAACTGTCGTTGAATAAAAAAGATATCTGGGGAGAGTTTGCGTCCTCTAAGAGCTCTGCTGCAGCTCAACGCTTAAAATCCTGGTCGGCTATTGTAGCGAAGAACAGGTCAGAGTAAGAAGAAAGTTTAGCAAAGCTCGAGTAGGATTGTCATCTTTTAAAGTCAAATAGGCTAGTAAACTTCGTAGAAAGTGTAACACTGTCGACAGATACAGGAGGTAACGCAACGAAGTTATAGAAGGAGTACGTATTTTTAGTAGAGAGGTAGTTAACTAGTAAGTTACTGTCGTTGTTGTTGAAGAAGCTTTTAGAACCGTTAAAGAACGAGAAGCTATTCAGGTAAAAAGCTTGGTGATTAGCTGACTCAAGTTTAGGGTTGTAAAAACTCTCAAAAAAGTAATTTAAGTAGTTTCCGGTATTGCAGGGGTTATTGTCTAAGAAGTACTTGTTTTCCATATTAATAGACCTAGAGGACGTAATTAGAGGGGTAGCGCTTTTAGCGATTAAAGAACTGCTTCCTATGTTAAAATCTTGAAGGTAGAAGGTTAAGAGATTAGATTTAAGAGATAATAGTGAGTGAGCTGAAGAGAAAACCGTGTGAGAGAATACATCTGAAGTTTTAAGGTTGCTCTTAAATTGCATAAATTTAAACTCGCTCTTTCAACCAAGGGAATAGTCTAGAGAGTTACCAAAGAACTTAGACGAACTTGACTTAAGGGTTGAGTCAAGCTCTTTTGGATAATAATACTCCCAACCCCACTGGTAAGCTCGAATACCTATGGCCATCTCGGTGGAACCAAAACCGTCCTGAAGCTCGATAGCGTCCGCTGACTCGTGAATAATAATAGAAGTCGCTCAAGATATAGGTACTGTAGCCGTAATAAGGTCACCGCATTTAGACCGACTAACTCCTCTAGTCTCCCTAACAGGGCGGTTTCTCAGGTTGCACCAGCGAACTGTGATCAGGAAAACTAAGAAAAAGAATACAATGATAGAGATGAAGATGAACCAGAGCCAGTACTGGTATATTACTATATGTATGAATCATATATCGTCGTGGACGAAAGTAGGAGTTGCTACAAAGGGCTCCGGGTAATACATTTTTATGTTGGGTGTAGAAGTATGAAAAATAGCTAAAGAATCGTTTAGATGCTTTATGTTATCAGACTCAGCCCCGTCAGCTATCTGGAAGAAGTTGTTTAGAAAAGAATAGTAGTAGTTAAAGTCTAAATTGATATCCTGTATTTTGTTGTTAAACATGTAGACACGTTAAAGTATAACCTTAAAAACCGCATTAAACTTCTTTCTCCGACTTTGTAAAAAGCCCGGACCTATTATATGCTGCGATTTAAAATTAAACTTTTTTTTTAGAAGTATACTTAAGTTTGAATGTGTTCTTGCCGTGAATAAAGGCGTCATGTTGTAATTATAAGTTTGGGAAGTAATTAATACTTTAGATACCCGACCTTTTACTATTTGTTTAACGGTAAAGCCTTTATAGTAGTCATAGAAGGGTTGTATAATTTTAACTGAACCTTTAACACAGAGACCAGACTTTGAAAATCTTCGATAAAAGCCACCGTAAAGGTGAAATACTGAAATTCACTTAGCCTGTGAGCTGTCAGATACACGTAATCAGGTTTGCTTGTTAACCATGGGTAGACTGTACTAAGAGCGCGGTAAGTTAAGACTTACCGCTAGTCAGGACTTTAGATCAAACCCTTACTGTTGCTGTTTGCTTAATTTGTTTCTGAAAGTTTTGGTATTTTTGGTATATGTTATCATCCGATGGGCGAGAACTTGCGATTTTAAATCCGGTCATTTCGTAATGCTTAACGAGGACGAAGAGGAAGTATATAAGAAGTATAGTGATATAGAGGTAAAAGTTCATGAGAATAAATTCAAAACTGTTGTAAACATAGTAAAGTTCAGACATTAGCTGCAAGTCAGTAAAATAAGTTAAATTCAATATACTATACCAGACATAAAAATTAACAAAAGTGTCGACACTAGCCAGTACTGTACTGTTTAGGTACGAACCGTTAACCATCAGAGAGCACAAGACTAAAAATATAAGTAAATAGTAAGAAACCTTATAAAAGGAGATGTTTAGGGACTCCTCGGATTGGAATAAAGTAAACAGGTTAAGTAGAAGACCGCATATGACGAAGAAAACTCCTAAATCTATAATTATTAAAAAGTTTATGTAAATGTCGAGTTCGTTGTTTCACAAATAACAAGCTACAAGGAATAAAAAAAGGATTGAGTTACACAGCAAGAAAAAGAAATCAGTAGTAAATAGTATAATAACTAGCGATATTAATATAAAAAGTTGTAGTAGTAAAAAGTCGTTTAACATATAAAGGAACACGTGCGGTTAAAGGTATAACCATTTATTATCTCGTAAGTCTTTATTAAAGGTGTAGTAAAATAGACTAGACTCTAGGGACTCGATGTTATGTACTTGGAGGTTATTTTTTGAATGTCATACGGACCTGACAGGTAAAAGTGTAAGATGCTTTGATACTCAATATCTATTTCTAGCGATTTGGTACAAGAAAAAGTTAAGCCTGGTATTGTACCGGCCAACTCCGAATGTTTTTATTATATAACTTCTTTGTTTACGTAAGCTGTCGAAGAGCATGACGACAAAGGCCAATATACCAGAGACTGTGATCATATGAGCGGAGCTCGTCAAGCTGTGTCAACCTCCTAGGGCAGCTGGATAATCAAGTACACGGCGAGGCATACCTAAATAACCGAGTCATATCATAGGTATAACTGTAAATATTTGACCTACAGAGTAGTAGAATACATGAAGATAGGCGAATGTTCTGCTGTATCTGACACCAAAAAGGGAGGGGAGGTAGAAATAGAAGGCAGCAAAACCGGCAAACATCAAAGAACCAGCAAAGAGGACATGAAAATGACCTATTACGTAAAAAGTATCGTGGAAAAGTACATCCATACCTGTATGAGCAACTGCCATACCACTGATTCCCCCAGAGACAAAGTAAAATATGAAAAAGAAGGTTAAGACAAGCGGTAACTCGAAGTGAAGGGAACTATTAACAAAAGTAACGAGTCAGTGCATTATTTTGGTAGCCGCAGGAACGGATATCATGACTGTTAAGGTACTGTAGAGCATTCTAGTAGTATGTGCAAGTCCTACCATATACATATGGTGACCCCAGACAAAGAAACCGAGGAAGGCTATTGTATACAAAGAATACAGTAGACTAGCTCTTGCAGATATTCTCTTTCTCATATAAAAAGATATAAGGGTGTTTGTTATACCAAAACAAGGTATTATTATTATGTATACCTCCGGGTGGCCGAAGAACCAGAACATATGCTGAAACAGGATTACATCCCCCCCGCCAGAATAGTCAAAAAAAGAGGTCTTTCAGTGCCTATCGGATATAAGCATAAATAGACCTAATATAAGCATAGGGTTAGCGGCGACCATCATCCAAGAAGCCGCTATAACAGACTCCGTAAAGAAGGATCGCGCATCTCGCATCTTACGATTGTTAAGTGTTGACAGGTAACGGTATGTCATTAAAAAGTTGGCTGAACTTATCATAGACGCTATTAAAGTGACTGCTATGATTAAGATACCTATATCGGTTTTACCTATTAGGGTATAACGAGTTCGGGATGAAAACGGAGTGATTAGCGCCCACCCAGGTAGTAAGTCTTTTGCGTTTTTTTCGACAACTCAGATAACTTCGTTTTCGTTGACATATCTGCGAAACAGAGATCTCTGATGGCGAGCAGATAGCATCCTGCAACGTCAACCTTCTCTATGGAGTTTTAAAGACCTTCAGTCGTTTATGACACGTGTTTGTTTACTCTGCGAGAAAAATAGATTTTTAATTGCGGAATCGTTGCTACTCTTATTGTTCTTTAAACTAAATGTGTCTAGAGATTCGACTAACATGAAGTCCAGGGTGTTTATTTTATTATTGTCAAACGATGCTACCTTCGAGGGGTTAGCTGGAAAACTAGATAAGTTACCGCTAAGTAGATCACTAAAGTTAGCTGAATTAAACCAGTTAGCTTGAAGTCCTAGGAGGGACTTAGTGTTAATGGTGTTACTTAAAAAGCTAAAGTTTGTGTTGTAGAGGGCGTCAGGTAGGTAGTTTCCTATTTTAATCTTATATACAAAATTTGGGTTTGAGAGGTTTATAAAACGAGATGACGACCCCTCGTTAGAGAAGAAACTCACCTCGTTAGAATCCGTAGCTGATTGATTAGTAAGGTTTAACGAGTTAAGAAAAAAAGAGCTAACCTCCGAGTACTGTGACGTAGACCCTTGGTTACTTTGGAGATTGAAATAATAAGGAGTGTGTGACTTAAAGTAGTTTGATAGGCTTGGCTTTGAGAATAAACTAAGGGAGGAGAAGAGAAGGGCAGGGTTAAGAGAGACGAGCAAAGAGCGAAAAAATACAACTAAAACATCTGTTGAGGGGGTAAAGCTGTAGATAGCGGATACGAGATCTTTTAAGGCTCTAGTATTTAACGAGGTTAAAAAGCTTGAGGTATAGTTAAAGGGATTAAAGGTATAAAAAAAGCTACTAGCATTATTACCGTTTACGGGGTTAAAGAAAATTGAATTTAAATGATTGTGGTTATCTAACTTTACGTCACTGGGTGATTTTACTGAGAGGTGGTTTAGGAGTAAGTTTAAGTTAGAAGAGGCGTCGCCTTTAGTAAATATAACTGAAGGGGTAATTTCATGAAAGAATTTATTTCTTAGAAGGCTTTGAAGCTCGCGAACATTGAAGCAGTTCATACGTTGATAACGCCTGTCAATGCAGACTAACTGGCAAAGAGCTAGTAAACTAGCGGGTAAGAATCAAAAAGCAGCACTGTTCATCCTAGGAAAAGCTACGTCATGAACTCCCATCTGAGTTGGTAGTAGGAAATTACCTAAAAAACCAAAAAGTAAGGGCATTGCCATAAAGAAAACCATAATAACTCCGTGGGCAGTTACTATGGACAAGTACTGAGCATTATCACCTGCTAAAACTCCTACACCGGGGTAAGCAAGTTCTAGACGAATAATAGTTGCGAGGACCATACCAATGACACCTGCAAAAAGGACAAACCAAAAGTAATTTATAGATATACGCTTGTGATTAGTACTGTAAGCTCAGTTAAATATTAAGTATCTGACTTGCCAGACACTACGCATGTTGAAAAGACCTAAAGTTTTAATGAAATTGAAGTTTATATTGAAATTAAAAGGATTGATTGACTTGGAAAGCATATATAGACACATCCGATTACAGCTAGAAGAATGATTTCTGCTTATTCTCTAGAAGAGAGTTAAGGTTGAGGTTTCCGAAATTCATCTTTTGCAGGTATAAAAGAGCCATTCCGAATGATATCTCTGAAGCAGAAAACATTAGGAAGAATAGGGATAGGGATAGTATAAATATATTATCAAAGAAGAGTGAGAATAGTAGAGAAGCCGCGTAGAAGGTTATTCAGAACAACTCTGAAAGAAGTAACAACTTAAAAGCTGTAGATGCGTATGAAAATATAATTAAAAGTAAAAAGAGTATTATTATTATAAACAAGTTATCAGATAGGGACAAATATTAGGCGTACACAGGCAGAGTTGTTAAACTACTAAAGTAATTACCTTTTTAGGGAGAAAAAACTGTCCTCATTAAAAGATATATTAACAGCATGTACTTCAAAAATAATTAAGTAAGATATGTATAAAGCAAGGGAGACTCTAAAAATCTCCTCAAGAATAAAGACCCAAAAAAAAAATATTTTACCAAATATTATGAAGTATTTTGAGTATAGGTCCAATCATCAATCACTTTCTATAGGGGAGTAGAAGATGACGTCTTCGCGGTTATCTTCAAAGTAGAAACAAAAGTCTGTGAAAAAGAAGAGCTCATCAAAGTAGCTGTCCTCGTCAAAATCTATAAAAAATATATAATACGAGTCAAGAAAGTCGTCCAGACCGTCGTAGATATTTAGACGAAAGAGGAGAAGAAAAAATCTAAGAAATAAAGCAAAGGTGTTAGAGATATCTCTAACAAACTGTTTAGCTATAAAGAGAGTCGAGAAGCCGTCGCTAACCGAATTTTCAAGAAAAGAAAAATAGTGGATTGAGTATTTGTAGATAAGGTAAGCTATTAGGAAGAGGAAGAAGTAGCAAATAAAACCGTTAATAGACTCGATGAGCTCGACGTTAACATCATCGTAGGTCATAAAAAGAGGTATGAGGAAAAATAGTATCGTAAAGAATATTAGTAAAGATCAATCGAATTGAAATCTATTCTCGAAAGAAAACGTGCTTATAAAGTTTAAGAACTTAAAGAAAAAGGTAATAAAGTGTTGGCCGAAAAAATAAAATGAAACTTGGGTAGTAAAGACAAGGAGAGCAAGTAGAACGATAAAAATTCAGTTAAAAAATATTAATGTGTCGAGGAAGGAGTTAAAGGGCAGGAAGCGAAAGGTATCGTAGAGTGTGACAGGTAGCTGGTTTATTCTATTCAAAGAGTCGATGTAGGAGTTGAAAAAAAACGAGTAGTCTCTATCTATTATAAAGAAAGTAAGAGGTAAGTCCCCGTATTCAGAGATAAAGTAATAGGATATTAACTGGTTCAGTGATACAATATAATCAAAAAAGTCAAAGAAGAACGAGTTTAATAAATAATTATAAGAATTAGAGTTCACCAGTTGTACGATAAAATCTAGTGAAGATAAGGGTGACTGCATATTTGTTGAGAAGAATATAGATGAAAAGTTATAACTTAAAGGTAAGAGGTAAAGTACGAAGTCAGTTGCAAGGAGAAACGAAGAGTCTTCCCATGATATTATAGAGTCTAAATTAGTTCAATTGGTATGGATAGTTGATATTTCAGTTCAGTTATAGTAATTAAACAAGTTTTAACTAGGAATACACAGTTAATTGGCGTATACCAGCACAATTTTTAACCCTAACACGCCTGTCGGCGTAGTAAGTATAGTGTTGGAAGATGCTATGTTAAAGTTGAACTGACTTATAGAGGGGGAGAGTATAGAAAGTTTTGAGCAGCGCTTTCTTGAGTCTCCACCTACTCCTAACTTACCCCTTATGCTCATATGTAATCCTTTAATACGCAGGTGATTAAAGATAACCGTAAACTGCTCCTTTAGTATATTGTACAGAATAGTGGTTAGCCTCTTGTGATCCCAAACACGCAGACGCTGGAATAGCTTCTTTAGGTAACCAACAAACCCTGATATGTTTTTAGATTTTAAAAAGTAGAATATGACGTCTATAAACTCTGTTATAAAGAGTATATTAGTGAATATCATATTAAGGAAGAATAAACGTCGTTTAATTATAAATAGGTAGTTCAGCTCGAAGTTTGATATAAGGTTAAAAAGTTCAAACCTTACCTGGAGTGCCACCTTAGTGTTTAAAGAAACCTCTAGGATTGGCTTAAGGAGAGTTAGGAGGTATACAGAGGGGTAGTTACGCAGGTTAACAGCTCGGCGACTAGATCCATTACTGAGTCTTTTAGCGGTAGGTATGGGGTTTAGGAACGTAAAACTCATCAGGTAATTTCTGATTGGTCCAGGTACTGAGAGACTAGAGAGAGTCGCCTTTTGCAGGGAGTAAGGTGCTATCTTTATAAGAGCCGAAGCTACGAATGGCTCTTTTACAGGCATTAGACGGGGGTATTGCATTCTAGATTTTGAGAGTCTTAGGTTGTAGAAAAATAACCGGGCTCGACTAAACTTGAATCTTCTGAATCTTCTGAATCTTCTGAATCTTTTATAGAATAAATTTTTGCGGAACCGAAAGAAGTTGTAGATATTAGATTTGAATATACGATTATAGTTGGAAAACCGGCGATAGCGGTAGCGTTTAAAACTTAATCTGCTTTTAAGTCGCCGATATATGCCCCTCATGTCAGATATTTTACAGGGGACGTAGTTAGAGTAGCTAAACAGCTTGAATCTAAAATTACTGGTTATCTTGGTGTATAAGTTTAAAAGAGGTGAGGTACGAGATGTTAGCGGGGGGTTTACCGGTAAAAGTCTTTGCTTTAACTGCAGGGTTAACCCTGCATAAAGTTTACTAAACGTGATCGGAGCGTTTGCGTAACTGCCGTACAGGGAAGCGTTAAGCCCCCCAAGGCAATAAGGAGCGGTACGGTATAGTAGTGATATTAGGTGGTTGGAGAAGCCTGACAAATAACGAGCTTTTACGAGCTTAGTAAGGACGAGATTCTTGTTTAGTCGAGACTTAGGGGTTAAAAAATAGAATTTATTTAAGGAGAGACTAGAAGCTTGTACTAGACCGGTAGAAACTGGTTTTAGGTAAGTAGGTGTTAGATAGTTTGGCTTTAAATAAGTCCTAAACAGTTGTTACAAAAGTAGAGGGAATCGAACCCCCGATATCGGTTTTGAAGACCGAAGTTTTTCCACTAAACTATACTTTTATTATTTATAGAAAAAATAGTCAAATTATCAATATACGCGGTTAACTTTAGAGGCGAGGTGGTAAAGGAGTCGCGGTTTAAACTGTTAAAGTCTGGGGTATTGCAGTTATTGTTAATAAACGCAGAGTTATAAAGCAAAGCCTTAAATAAAAGAACTAAAAAAATGAACAGAAGTAAGAAGAGAAACTCGCCAAAATAAAAAACAACAGTGAAAGCATTTAAGATGTATATGTAAGTAAGGGACGATGATATAAGAAAGTTATCAAATAGTAAAAGCAAAAAATTCATGAGTACACGAGCTTGTTAGGTAGAGGCTAAGGGACTTTCACCCACTTTAGTTACGTATTTACAAAATCCATAGAAATGAGATTCATAAAGTTATTCACAGGTACCTGACGAGTTAATTTAAGTTTTAGATAGTTTCGTTCGCCACTACTAGTATCTATCCGTTTGGTATATGATGTAACTAATAAGATGATTCACTTAATTACATTTTAATTTCATCGTTTCTTATCAACACGACTTTCACTTAAGAAACTTTTTTTATATAATAAAATAATATTACAATGGTTTGAAGATATCCCCCAAGTGCTTTAAAAAAATACCTTTAAGAGGTAAAATAAGGTTATAGTTCTATTTTAATATTCCAACGACAGGTTCCCCTACCATTACCTTGTTTCAACTTCATCCAAATTACCGCTCTGTTTCTTAATTTAAATTATTATACGGT
>Ga0222647_1000395_pt1 | contig 20191 bp, 18 predicted proteins | sample AntAcemetagen333_FD_179864 | JGI IMG/M metagenome (GOLD analysis project Ga0222647, IMG submission 179864) | Saline water microbial communities from Ace Lake, Antarctica - #333 | ecosystem: Environmental > Aquatic > Non-marine Saline and Alkaline > Saline | place: Antarctica: Ace Lake...
TTTATAAAGCTTTCTAATAAGATTTAAACAAGATACCATTGGTCCACCACCTCGAAATCCGGGATAAAACCAATCAACGAAAATCAATATTCTTTTTTTATTTTGCATCTCTATATTTCAAAAAAAAACTGTTTAATCTTAGAAAGTGGTTTCCAAATCGTTGTATAAAATTTAGGTTTTAACTCATTCAAAACCCAAGCCTGTTTATCTTCTTTATTTGCTTGAAGTCGATTTGAAAAAGACGAATTACTCACGCCACCAACTGGCATATAAACCAAAACCCTCGGGACATACATAGAAGCAACACCATGTTTTAAGAGAAACCGTAAAATCAATTCATAATCGGCTGATATTTTTAAATCGGTATTAAAAAATCCGTATTTTTCATAGATAGATTTTCTAACAAAAAAGGTTGGGTGCGGTGGCATCCAACCTCTATAAAATCTATTTTTTTGAAGTTGTCCCGATTTCCAAAATCGAACAATATTATCCGTATCGTCTTCCTTTATGTAAACTAAATCTCCATACGCAGATTGCACCTCAGGGTTTTTAAAAATATCAAAAATTTCTTTCAGTACATTTCTATCCGCATAAAAATCACCAGCATTCAAAATACCGATAATATCTCCGGTTGCCATTTTGATACCTTTATTCATAGCATCATATAAGCCTTCATCTTTTGCGGAAAGAACCTTTAAATAAGTACATTTTTTTTCGTATTCTTTTAGAATAGAAAGTGTGTCGTCTGTTGATTTTCCATCAATAACAATTTGTTCTATTTCTACACCCTCTTGCAAAAAAACAGCGTCCATCGTTTTTCTGATGAGTTTATCACAATTTAGTGTAGGCGTTATAATTGAGATTTTCATTCAATTCCTCTAATAATCATAATACCAATTCACAAAATTAGTTTTAAAACCTAAATATACATAAGAATCTACAGAACTTTTTAGATTGCCGGCTTCTACTTCTGGCGAAAAACCACGGTAGCGGTAGCCTAACTCCAAATGAAAATTAGAGCGAGGATTAATGATATAACCTAAGGCAATATCTGCGAAAGTTGTGGTGGTTCTGACACCTTGTAATAGTTTATTGCCAAAATCTTGCTCACGATTAGAATATGACTGATTGATATCAGCTCCCCAATTTGAGCCTAAGGTATCTAAACCTTGAAGGGCATACATGAACTGAAATTTACCAGTAAACCGTTCTTTTTGGTAACGAACAATGCTCATAGATTCAATAAAATTCGCTCCCAAAGGATGTGCTAAGGCTAAATTACTATTTGCGTAATTTTGTAAAGGTGTACGATGTGAGTAGGTATAGGAAGTAGCGGAGTTCACTTCTGTTTGTACGGTCAAATTAGGTATTATCGTATTAAATGATTTTACACCTAATTGCCAACCATATTTATTCGACCACCAGCCATCTCCTAATCGATTTTTTGATACTGAAAATTCATCAAGCATAAACTGACCGTAAGCGTAGATGTCATTCGTGATTTTATATTTGGCGGTAAGTCCAATTAGCGCATTTCCTCCTAAAGAGCCAATCTCATATTCAATCGGGCGATACAAAATAACTGGATTCAAATAGTATAAATCAAATCCTCTTGTGTTTGCACTATCTTGATAGACAATAGTTTCAAATAAACCTACATTCAAACGAGGGGTAATATTCCATGATAAGTAATGTGACGTAATATATTTCCGAGGAAAGATTCCCTGATTGGTCAATCCGCTATTCACATCAAGCATCGTGGTGTATAAATTAGTATATTGAATATTCCAAAACGAGGTGGTCAGCTTTAAATAAGGATAAAAAGTCGAATTATCAGACAATAGCATAGAACGGTAACCATCACCAATAAAATTTTTACCATGCCCTAACTGAACCTGAAAATGTTTATTCGGTTCAAAAGTAATTTGTCCTGTGGCATTCAAAGCGTCTTCTATTAAATTGCCATTCTTCATTTTATAAACTCGCCTTGCACCATTGCCTAAAAATGTTTTAGACTCAATATTTCTCTCTAAAATATACTCAGGGACGATTGCACCACCTATATATATGTCCGAAGAAAAATAAAAATTTTTGCCAATACTACCTTCTACCCTACCCCCTCGAATAAACATTCCATAAGTCGTATCTGATGCAAAACCTGCTGAATAGCCTAATAATAGGTTTCCAGTAATATCGTACTCGCCTTCCTTATGAACCTTAAAAAGATTGTCGTTTAAGAGTAAATTACCAAGCTTACTGCTTCCGAAACCTTCCGTTATCAAAAGTTCATTTTCTCCATCTTTGGCAATTTTATAAATTTGCTTAGAAGCGTAAGGCTTCATTGAGGTATGAAAATTACTATCAATCCGATGTATTTTCGATTCATATTGATTCGTATAATCGTGTTGAATTGGTAAGACTCTATTTTGAGAAAATACTGTTTCTGCAAAAGTTAAAAACAAAAAACAAACTGTAATTTTAATACCTATTTTCATATTTTTTTTAGTTGAAAATGTTCGAGGCTATTTCTTTGTAAGTTTATTAATTTGAACATTATTAGCTTCCATTAATAGAAAAAATATTAGCTTAGTAATGAAGCAAACGACCCTCTTTCTAATATTGAAGTAGCTCCTATGTTATGAACAATGCATTACAAATAAATTTACCTTATCTTAACTATTGGATAAAATTAACTTACTAATAGTTCCATATTTGTAAATCGTTGATGGTCAGACCCGACAGGTGGGGTATCGATTATGATTATTTTTAACAACAAAAGTTCGCCCCAAAAATGTCAGTCGCATCGTGTCAGATGCTACGCTCTTCTTGTTCTTTCATAATACTATTTACTACAAACCGATTGCTCGGGGACTCGGTTTGTAGCAATTCATAGTACAGATTGTTATAAAAGAGCGTAGCTCTGGCACGTACAAAAATGGGGCAAACTTTTTTATCAAATATGTTACATAATCGACACCACACCTGTCGGGTCTTTATTTATGTTTTTTAGCATAAAACACTGGTTTACAGTTGTTTTATACCCTACTTTGGCTACCCTTCTAACGTTGGAAAGTGTTGGAAACACTTAATCTTTTGAAATCTTTTAAAATCAATAAAAATCTGCGGAAATTAGCGAAATCTGCGGGAGGAATTTTCTAACATTAGACGGGAAGCCCCCTACTTTCTAATACTTACAAAGTTAACTTAGTTCGTTCTTTTTTTTATTTCTGATTTTGGACGCAATATAAAACAGCACCGAAGAACACGCAATAGCCAATACTATAATAATACTCATTAACGCAAACACGCCTAAAGATTGGAAGTAAAAGGCTACTAACACAAAAACAATATTTACTAAGACCAGTACACTGGTAGCTTGTGAGTGTGATAAACCAGTATCTAAGAGTAAATGATGTGTATGTGTTTTGTCAGGCATAAAAGGCGAACGGCCTCGAATAATCCGAGTGAGAAAAACCTTGAGGGTATCAAATAATGGTATAATTAAGATTCCAATTACAACTGCAGGAGCTGCTTCCATTTTATAAATTCCCAAATATGGTTTTTCTATTAATTTCTCAGCAAAATAGCCATTGTGGGTTTCTAAACATTTAATAGCCAATATCGTGCAAACAAAACCCACTAACATTGAACCAGTATCTCCCATGAAAATAGCTGCTGGTGTTATATTATATTTTAGAAAAGCAACTAACGCTCCCGTCAGTGCAAAAGCCACCATTGCTAATTCTACTCGTTCTATTAGAAAAAACCATGTTCCAAAAACTACGGAAATGAGAATACCGATACTCGCAGCTAATCCATTTATTCCATCAATTAGGTTAAAAGCATTAATAAGTAGAATAATAACAAAAATGGAAAACAAAACACTAAACCATTCATAAAGCTCATGAATACCGAATAAACCATAAAAATTATTGATAATTACATCGGCTCTAAAAACTAAAATGAGTGCCACAAAAATTTGTCCGACTAACTTAGTCGAAGGACTCATCGGAAGAATATCATCCTTTGCACCAATTAAAAAGATGATAATCATTGCAGCCAAAATATACTGTAAGTTCGCAAAATATTGGAATGGTGTCCACAACGTAATCGCAAAAACAGTTCCCGCAAATATAGCTATCCCCCCTAACGATGGAGTTGGCGTGTGATGTGCAGCTCGCTCTCCAGGTACATCCATCAATTTTTTTACTTTTGCGACTCTGATAACCGATGGAACTACAAAATAAGTAATAGCAAATGCAGTAATAAAGCTTAGAATAATATCGTACATCTAATTTTTGTTTGTTAACTAATTATAGCCGCAAAAGTACAAACTAATATATAACCGTTTGTTAAGATTTCACATAAAAATCTATTAAAAATAAAGGTTCTTTGAAAAGTCCCGTGATAAAACAGCTAAATTGGAATTAGCTTGTATTTCCGTGTTGACGTGTTGATGTTTGCGGTAACGTCAACACATCAACCACCGAGTTCTCCTCGAGGTTTCGGGATAAACTGGGACAGGCACAAAACAATATTCAAAAAAAAAATGAAAATTAAGTTTTCACGGGATTTTTCAAAGAACCAAAATAAAGAAGGGCAAACACACCAAAATTATTGTTTTTGTTATTTAACAAAATAATTTGGTGTGTTTGCCCTTAAATTAAACAGTTGTACCCAGAGGCTGCCATTACATTTTATACGAAGTAAAAGTTAAAATTTACCTGCCAAAATCATCTTGTAACCGTACAATATCCTCTTCATCAGATGGATTATCAGATTCCGTATGTTGCCAAATTTCCGCAACTTTTCCCCAATCTGATAAACCAACCAAACGATGTCTTTCTCCTTTTTTCAAAGTAATTACATCGCCAACTTTAAAAATTTCTAACTCGTTTTCCTTATCTGTATCACTTCTAACGATGCCAACTTCGCCTTCAATCACTCGCCAAACTTCCGAACGACGGTGATGATATTGCCAAGACAATCGTTTTTCAGGAGCAACTAATAAGATTTTTGGACTGACTTTTCGCCCATCAATTAAATCTTCATTATCTATACCCGGAAAATACTTAGCTGTAAATTGAGCAGCTTGATTTTCATCAATTACAAAAAAACCTCCCCATGGGCGGTTAAAATCTGTCCGCTCCAACTCAAAACCTTGAGCTTTTAAGTCCGCTTCCGTTGTTTCAAAAATACTCATTCTAAAATGTGTTGAAGTGCTTGTCCCGAAGCCTCGGTGGTTGATGTGTTGATGTAACATCCGTACCTCAACACATCAATACATTTTCAATACCACTCTTTATCTTTTAATGATTCATAAACGCCACGGATACCATTTTCTAAAGTCGTTGTTGCTTTCCAACCTGCTTCTGTTAACTTATCGACATTCATCAGTTTACGAGGCGTTCCGTCAGGTTTTGTTAAATCATGTACGATTTCACCTTCGTATCCAACGATTTTTTGAACTAATAATGCCAAATCTTTAATGGCAATATCATCACCAACGCCAATATTAATTGGCCCTTCGGCTTCGTAAGTTTGCATTAAATAATAACAAGCATCTGCTAAATCGTCCGCATGTAAAAATTCTCGCTTTGGTGTTCCAGTTCCCCACATCATCACACTCGGCTCATTATTTTTCTTAGCCGTATGAAATTTACGAATTAAAGCAGGTAAAACATGAGATTTCTCTAAATCGTAATTATCATTCGGCCCATAAAGATTCGTAGGCATTACAGATATAAAGTTACATCCATACTGTGAACGATAAGCATCACACATTTTAATACCAGCAATTTTAGCAATGGCGTAAGGTTCATTCGTTGGTTCTAAAGTTCCAGTAAGTAGAGCATCTTCTTTCATAGGTTGCTCCGCAAATTTTGGATAAATACATGATGAACCTAAGAACATTAATTTTGTAACCTTATTCCTATAAGCAGCATGAATAACATTATTTTGTATCATCAAATTATCGTAGATAAACTCCGCTCGATACGTATTATTTGCTACAATACCACCTACTTTCGCTGCTGCTAAAAATACATAATCGGGTTTTTCGGCAGCAAAAAAGTCTGCCACGGCTTGTTGATTTCTTAAATCTAATTCGCTTGAAGTTCTAAAAACAAAGTTCGTAAAACCATCTTTCAATAATCGACGATGAATTGCCGAACCAACCATTCCTCGATGTCCTGCTATATATACTTTTGCGTTTTTATTCATATTTGCTTGTTGGCCGGTTAGCTTATTGGCTAACTTACCAATAAACTAATTTCTTAATATTCTACTCCTAAAAGCATTAATACTTTTTTGAAGTTGTTGTAATTTTTGAATATGTTGAATTGTTGAAGGATAGCCAATCCGTTCAACAATGAGCAATTGAGTTTCTAATTCAAAAGCCGAAACCTAATGCAATATTTAAAAATCTAACTAACTCTTTATCTGTTCCTCTACATCCTTCCGCAATATTTGAGGGTATAGAAACAGCAGCACGAGTAATTTGACTTGTTAAACCAAATTTTTCATGCGTAGGAAAAGGTTTTACCATTTGATACATTTCAACCGTAAAATCCATTCCTACTTTCCAAATATTGAGATTTCTAAAATTTCGCATATTTTTTATGGCTGGTTAGCCAATCAGCTAATAGGCTGGAAAAAATTATTCATACTCATTTTTAATATCAAACCCAGCTTCTTTCAGTAACTGATCCCGTTTGAATAAAGTAATATCCGCTTGTACCATTTCACTACACAGCATTTGCAAATCGTACTTTGGCTGCCAACCTAATTTTGTATTTGCCTTTGTCGGGTCTCCAATCAAAAGCTCAACTTCTGTAGGTCTAAAATATTGTGGATCAACTGCAACCACTTCTTTTCCTACTTCTATTGGAAAATCAGGGTTTGTACTTGAAATTACAATACCTACTTCGTCTATACCTTCGCCTTTAAACTCCAATTCCACTCCAATTTCACGAAATGACATTTGGACAAAGTCACGCACAGAAGTCGTCACACCTGTTGCTATTACAAAATCTTCAGGTTTATCTTGTTGAAGAATTAAATACATCGCTTCACAATAATCTTTTGCATGTCCCCAATCTCGCTTTGCATCAATATTCCCAAGATATAGTTTATCTTGTAAACCCAATCCAATTTTAGCTACTGCACGAGTAATCTTACGAGTGACGAAAGTTTCACCACGCAGTTTTGATTCGTGATTAAAAAGTATCCCGTTACAAGCATATATTCCATACGCTTCTCGATAATTCACGACTATCCAATAAGCATACAATTTAGCCACCGCATAAGGCGAACGTGGATAAAAAGGAGTCGTTTCTTTTTGTGGAACTTCCTGAACTAAACCATATAACTCTGAAGTAGAGGCCTGATAAAATTTTGTTTTTTTAGTCAACCCCAAAATACGAATCGCTTCCAGCAGCCTCAAAGTACCTAAGGCATCTACATCGGCAGAATACTCAGGTATCTCAAAACTCACCTTTACGTGAGACATCGCTCCCAAGTTATAAATTTCATCGGGTTGTACTTCTTGTATGATGCGAATGAGATTAGTAGAATCCGTCAAATCCCCATAGTGTAATATAAAGTTTCGATTATTCACATGAGGATCTTGATAAATATGATCTACCCTCTGGGTATTAAACAAAGAGCTACGCCGTTTTATACCATGTACGACGTAGCCCTTTTTTATTAAAAATTCTGCTAAGTAAGCACCATCTTGCCCTGTGATGCCTGTTATTAATGCTTTTTTCATTTAAAAATCGTAATACAAGTTACTAAAATTAATGTTATCCCGATAAAAAATAATGTTCTATGACATTAAAGGGATTACTTATATATCCTCTATATCTTAGCTTCTCTGAAGATAATTCACAAAACTCTCAAGTTCTTTGAGTAAATATTTTTTCCTTATTCAAAGCTCTTTTATTTTTGTTTTATCCCAGTGTACTCGTTGTTCGGCTTCAGCTAAATCAATAAAGTCTTGTTCTAAAAGTAATTTCTTGAGTTTAACCAAACAACCATTTAAGCCATAGTAAGATTTAAAACGACGTAAGATTGAAAGATTATCAAGTATAGGTTGATTTCCATCAAAATCCCTAGGATGAAAATAAGTCATTACATAAGGAGTTTGCTTAAACCATCGTGATAGTAAATGATAAGGAAAAAGACGAAAATATCCACCTCCTGAAAAGACCATATTCCCTACACCAAGATTTATAGGAAACTCTTTTATGAATTGATTTCCTACTCTCACTCTACAAGGCTCTGCTATACCAAAGGATTTAAAACCTCCATGTGGACGAAAAGCAGGAAAAATAGAACAATCTATTTCGATACCATGCTTAACCAAGACATCAAATACCCATTTATTTTCTTCTTTCAAAGAAAAACCAGGAGCACGATAGGCTCGTACTTTTTTTCCTGTTATAGTCGCTAAGGAGTCAATTGACCTCTTCAAATCCTCTTCAAAAATTTGAGGACTTTGCTCAAATGCCAACTGGTGTAAATCAGAGTGAGTAGCGACTTCAAAACCTGCAGCATCTATTCTACGAATAATTTCTGGATATTTACGAGCAACCCAACCTAAACAAAAAAAAGTAGCTGAAGTATCTGTATCTTCCAAGAGTCGGAAAATTAAGTCCATATTTTGGTGTATCCTCGGTTCAAAATCACTCCATTGTTCAACTGATTTCGTTGAAGAGTTATCAAGAATGTGAAACCAGTCTTCTATATCAAATGTTAGTATATTCACTTCAGCCAATGTGTTAAATCTTTATTAATAAGTTTTGCTGTTTGTTTTATATCTTTCTCAAAGAAAGTAACTAATTTTTTCTTTATTGCAGTATCCAAAACATCTTTTTTGAACATTTCTGTAGCCACCCTTTCAAGGAAACTACGTGGAATTATCTTCATTATTAATGTTCTAATTTTATAAACCACTTCATTATTTCTATCCGCAAGAATAGCAGCTATTTTACTTACCGGTTTTCCACTGTGGCTATACCGAATAGAAACATCTATATTTTCAGATATATCATCTACAGATAAGAAATCAAAAATCTCACCCAATACTTTTGATGGATTATTGGCAAGATCATCAAATAACACAACCTTTACATTATTGAATGTGGATTGAAATTCTGTAATTCCATCAGCGTACAACCCTCCTTTTTTATATGCCCACATCCAATCATAGTTTTCTGAAATTCGTTTTTCCTCGGCATCAAGAGCTTTATCAAATTCAAGTATTTCGCGGCTATCTCTTATTAAATTACTATAAGCAGAAAAAGCTCTATCTATTGGATTTCTAATTGAAATAACAATTGGAATATCCCCTAATTCCTTTTTAATAGCTTGAGCAGTAATATGATGATAATACAAATAATCCGAGCTAGATTCTCCTACACACTTCGCGTCTAATCCCTCAAACAGTTTATAGTAAGATGCTTCATCTATAATTATTTTACTATCAACAGTTTTATCACCAGGTCCATTTTGAGGAAAGATTAACTTTCTACCGCTAAAGTATTTTGGTTCTTTTTGGCTTGGAAAGGCAATATCAGGATGCTGTTTTAAGTAATGATACAAACTCGTCGTACCACAACGTGCTACTCCTACAATAATGAAGTTCGGTTTTGTCATTTAATATTTATTTTTACCAATCAAGCAGGGTTGAGGATGTCGCAAAAAAAATTTTAACATAGAAGTCAAATTCCAGAAAAAGTGATTCGAAAATAACTTATGACCTTCTCTTTTAGCGTCATGATGGAATTCAAAAGAAGAATCATAATAGACTTTAGCACCTTTCTTCTTTGCTCTAGCACATATGTCCGCATCTTCATAATACATAAAAAAGTACTCATCAAAACCATTCAGCTGTTCAAAAAGTTCAGCTCGAAACATCATGAAACTTCCTCCAACCCAGTCAGTAAGCATACATTTATCAGGATTCAATAAAAATCGTTTTTCTTTTAAAAGGAGGGATAAAAAAGGATCTAATAAACAAGGAAACTTTCGATTGTGAGAAGTTTTCTTAAAACTACCGTGCTCAATTACCTTAGCACCACAAATCCCAAAATCAGTTTCGTTTTTCCTATTAACGAAGGCATTTAGAGCTTCGATATCAAAAGACGTATCCGGATTAAGTACTATAAAAATATCCAAATTATTTTGCTTAAGATACTCAAAATTTCGATTGTTATTGCCTCCATACCCTAAATAGTCATCATTCCTATGGTAAAAGTATCCTTGTTCTTTACAAAATTGACTCAAGGATTTATTACCAACATTATCTACAACAGATATAAAATAATTGTTATCCCCGATTACTTTAGGATATCCTATGTGATTCTTGAATATATCCTCTTCACTATTATGAGATACTATTGAGAAACCTATGTTCATTTTCTAACTATTGTATTTTTTATTAAAATAATTACTTATTGCGTCAATAAATTCTTCAACAGTATCCACCTGAATTAATATTTTACTCTTATCTTTAATAACCCCCTCAAGCCCAACATTAGTTGAAAATATTGGTAGCCCTGCTTTTTGCATTTCTATCGTTTTAATGCTTATTCCTGCTCCCATCCTTAAAGGAACAACAGCAATGTCAGTTTTTGAAAAGTAATCATTTAAGTCTTCAACAAACCCCGTTATTATAACATTCGAAGCAGTTTTAATTTTAGGTGACGGATTACTTCCTACAATATAAAAATTTAAAGCAGTAAAAGTTTCAGATAACGTAGGCAAAATATCATCAATAAACCAATTTACAGCATCAATATTCTCTTTGCGATGCATTGCTCCTAAAAACATGATAGAATACGGTTCAATAAGAACTTCCTTTCTATTAACAATAGTCCCCATATCGGGATACCACACTTGAATAGGTTTTTCTAAATCAAAATTTTCAAGAATAATTTTATCTTTTTCGTTAAGCACGTATATTTTATCAAAAAACACAAGGTTGCTAAGTTCATATTTTTTTTGTCTGAAATATTCAAACAAGAACAATCCTTTCTTTAATGGATTCAATGCGTTTTCAGATATTCGTTTAAGTGCTTGAAAGGTTACATCATGCTGAACTATTACTATTTCAAGTTTAGGAAAAATCTCTTTTAATATCTTTCCTAAATAAATCAAAGAAGTAAACTCTATATGGACTATTGAAATCTTTTTTTCACGAATAATCGTGATAATATATTGGATTGCCTTTCTATCATATCTACCTGATATTTTCACAGGGAGATTTATATTTTTTATATAATTTTTAAATCTTATTTTATCTGTCAATCTATAAAAATATATTGACTTACAAAAACAAAAATCTTCTTCATTAAAATACTTAGCTTCTAAGTCATTTACATAACTAAATAAATGTACCTCGTATTCCTTTGCTAATTTTTGAAGGTGCGTCCAACACAATTTTTGCCCAGCTACTGGGACTCTATTGGAAGGAAAATGAGCAGATATATAAAATAACTCCTTCTTCATATTATTTTGACCATAATGTTTTTAAATCTCTACCTATTATCGAACTAGTTTCTTCTATATTTTTGGAATAGATTTTTTTTAAAAAATTTCTGTTTTCCTCATTCATTACAGGTTTCCTTGTTCCTCTAAGAAAGGTACTTTTAAACTTATCTGTAATGCGTTTTGGAAGAAGAAGCTTCAGTATTTTTTTGATTTGTTGAGAACGATATAAAGCAAAAATAATACCTTTTCCTGAACCTAAAAATATGTTACGTTTAGTCTTATCGTACTTATCATAGTTAGAAAGTTTCAAAAAAGATTCAATCTCTTTGAGCGTTTCTAAAAGATTCAGGCTTGCTTCTTCAAAAAGAATTATTTTAACTTGCTCTTTTCCAAAAAGAGTATAATACCTTTTCACTTGATTTGCATACATTCCAAGTGAAACTATTTGTTGATAAACTTGCTTAGGTATTCCCTCATTTTGTATTATTTCTTCAAATGAATAATTGAAGTATCCCGCAGAATAATCCATTAGATAATGAGAAAAAGCTCTATGAGCGGGATTTCTAAGAAATATTAAAATTTTTGCATCCGGATTATAGTCAAATAACCTTTGGGGTACAGACTCGTAGAATAAGTATGAGACGCTACTTTCTCCAAGGTACTTTTCATCATTAGAATTACGAAACAGATTAAGATATAATTTCTCCGATTTAACTGAATTGTCGTTATAATAAAGGTTATTTTTTTCTATTTCATCAAAAGAAAAAAAATTAGTTTCTTTAATTTCCGACATGGAAATATTTGGATGTTGGTGTAGGTAATTATGAAACGATGTTGTTCCCGATTTAGCTGTACCAACTATAAATAGATTTGTTTTATTCATGTTTTGTTTGAATCATTAAATTAAAAATTATACCTAAAAGGGCGAAAGTAAAAATGAGTGTATTTCGTCCCATCATAGCTGAGTTGACTACACAACTAAGACTTATACCTATCATTAATGGAAAAAATATAAACATTTTTTTACCTTGTATGACTTGAATCAAAGATAAACCAATTAATATCAACCAATAAATAAAAAAGAAAATAAATGCAACTCCTCCAAGATGTAGTATAAATGTTAGCCAAGCACCATCAGTTATTATTTGCTCACCTTCGTAAAATTTATTTATTGGATAACCTCTTAGAGGATAATTCTTTATAGTTTCAATAGCAGCAATAAAGTCGTTAATATGTTCATCATTAGATGCTTGTGTATATCCATCTTCACCAGTAAATCTCCTAAAAGAGTACGCAACAAATTCATTGTTATTTACCAAATAAATGAACGCAGAAACCACGATAGGAATTATTACACTACTCCCTAATATAATTTTCCACCATGATGCACGAAATAATACCCATGAAGACACCAAGAATAGCATAAAAACAGTGTTCATTCTTGAAAACATCAAAAATATTAAAAGTGCAGAAAATATAATTTTCAAAAGCCGAAATTTTTTATTTTCACCCAATTCCAACAAAAAAATATCTATTGCAATACCAATATTTAATATAAACCCATAAACTATAGGATTACCTACTAATCCATTCGGGCGAAAAACATCTAAGAAATTAAATTCTTGAAGGTAAACTCTATCCATATTTTCTCCAAGAGTTGGCAACTCTATAAAGGCTAATGGTAAGTAAGTACGAAATAACATTTGTGCATAACCTATTATCAAACTGAAAAGTATACACCTACTCGTAAAAATTAATAACTGAATACTATTCCTTACCGATGTTCCTCTATATAGGAAAAACAACATAAATGATTCTGAAAGTAAAATTGCCCAAAATATAGCATCAAAATTTAAATCATTTGGGAAAAATAAAAATGGTTTTATGAATATCAATAAAACAACAAAGAGTATTAACAACCATAGTACACGGTTAATACCTTTACCTTGAGCCTTAATAAGAAAATTATACAGAACAAAAGGAAAGAAAGCAACAACAAACAATGTCATAGGCCCGAGGGGTAATAATATCCCTGTAAACTTTATTAATGCAATGACAAGACCTGCACCTATAACGAAAAGTATAGGTAATTTTTTTAACTTAATATCTATGTTAATAGTATGTGATTTCATTATTTTCCCATTATTATTACTCTAATAACTAACAGAAATTCCTCAATTCTACCCTTCATAAGTCGTTTTAAACTATTTAGCACCAATCTAAAGTAAGCTATTTTCTTATATTGAGGATAATGTTTACCGTAGAAAAGGAGAAGACCTCTTAATTTATATCGTTCTATTTTAATATTTTTCTTTTTCTTTTTCTTCGAACCTGTAGTTGCACCTTGTTTATGGTATATGATACTTTTATTCGTTACTCCAGTTTTAAATCCTGCTTTACTCACTCTTGTCGAGAATTCTAACTCTTCATGGTATAGAAAATAGTCTTCATCAAATAATCCCACTTTATCAATAACACCCCTATTCGTAAACATAGAAGCTCCAATAGGTATAACTAAATTAACATTCTGAGTATTTAAAGGTGTTTCGAAAGTTTTGTATTTTGCAGTTTTAAAATTAAAGCTCATGCAAAATGCTTGATTTCCTTTTTCAGGGGTAAAGTCTTTTATCCATGAACCAATAAATCCATAGTTATCTTCATTAAAAAATAGAATCAAATTTCGTAATGAATCTTTTTGTACTACAGCATCATTATTTAACAGCCAAAAGTATTCGACCTCATCACATAACAACCCCAGTTTAATTCCAATATTATTACCAGATGAGAAGCCCTTGTTTGTTGAACTTTTTACAAAGAAAATATCTTTCTTAGTTTCTATCTTTTCATTAAAACCGAACTGTTCTGTATAAGCAACTCCTTGATAGGAATATTTTTTCTTCTCGGAAGATTGTAAATCGGTTAACCACTTAGGAAAATGAGTAGAAATAATTGACTCATGACTACCTTTTAAATATGAAGCAATTTCTTTTGCTGAATTATCAGTAGAGGCATTATCGACAATTACAATTTTGTACGTTCCCTCTAATAATCGGAGAATACTTTCTACACAAACAATAGTATCTATCCAATTATTATAATTGACGATTATGATTGAAGTCATTACGTATCAATGATTTTATATTTTATTTAATTGCTGTAATAGATCATATCTTATTTTATCAATTAGATAAACGTTATTTACTTGTTCAATATCTTTCAGAATAACTTCATCAATTGATTTATAAGTTTTTGTATCAAAAATTTCAATTTTATTGGGGGTTGTTTTTCCAAAAATATTGGTATAGCGTTTTCTTGTTTCCGAAATACCTGCAAAAAAAAATTGATTATCTTTAGAAACCGCAGCTCCTCGTCCCCATCCTGAAGTTTCCATCACTTTTTTTTTATTCCATGAAAAATCATAAATATTGATAGTAGAATGCCCACTACTAAATACCCAATATTCATCATTTACAATTCTTACACTATGTGGAGCTTTTAGGTTTAAGGCATGAACTTTATTACTTGTGAGGTTTATTACTCCTCCATTGCCTTGTGTTTTCAATAGTTTGCTTGCTACTTTCTTCATTAATTGAATACCTGTTGTATGATGAACAAGGCAGTATAAATCTCCATCTCCCCCTTTAAAAATTTGATTGCAATGAAATTTATCTTGTTTTAAAGAACCTTTGTCTTGATTTCTTTTTAAATCACTTCTAAATTGATTTAAAAAAAATCGTTTACTGACAACTTTTTCATCAAGATTAAAACAAACTACTTCATCACGCCCTGTGTTCGACAGCCATATATCCCGATCAATTAATGTTATTTCGTGAACATCAATCAAATTTTCGAGTTCAAAATATATAACCTTCTTCGAGTTCAAATCAACTTCAAAAAAATCAGAACCAATAGTACCATATACAAAATGTTCTTTATCCGGATGAAAAGCAAAGCTACTTACTCCAAGCTCCCCCCATGTATTAAAAAAAGGTACTTCCTGAGAAACACTACCCTGATGAATCTGTACCGACTTAACTTCGTTTCTTGTTAGAGACCTATCAGCCTCTTTAGCATTAAGTGCACCTGTAGTTAGGATATAGAATAAATTAGATGTTTTCATTTTAATTATTATTTAGTATCCAAAAAGTTTATGACATTCCACGTTACTTTCTAAAAAATTTTCATATTGAATTAAATTTTTGCTTTGTTTGAAAGCAAAAGCTCGAGAAGCATCAATCTCTTTACTAAAGTTCAATAAAAACTCTTTTGATTGCTTACGTTCATTTACAAAAAGACCGATTTTCTCCAAACATGGAATTGGAGATGCCAAAATGTCTTCATACCTTATAGTCAGTATTTGTTTTTCATCTAAGCTCTTTGTATGTTTTACTATAGATGAAACATAATATGACCATAGTTTAATCCCCTCTTCAATGTGCTCGACTCTAACAGATTGTTGATATAAAGGCTTATGAGAAAGTTTTGATTCTAATTCACGCAATTCATTTTTCTTTCTAAAGTTCCCTTTTAACTCCTTCTCTCTTTTACTTAAGCTATTCGCAACATCAATAGGGTGCCTTACTATATGTAAAATTTTTGCATTTGGAAATACCTTCAACCAAAGATCAAGAGTAATGGAAGTTTTAGGATCTTTCCAGCCCCAAGAAAAATTTAAATCTTCAATTGAAGTAAATTTAAGACTCTTTCTAAATCCCAAAAAATCAAATTTTCTCCGACCTTTCATTTCTTTTTTTAATACCCTAATAATTTCATTTTGAACAAGAGTATTTGTAAAATAATAACTTTCAGGATTATCCCATGAACACCCATGTTGGGCCAAAATCCATTCATTCAAATATTGAAAATAATATGCTTCATTATTGACTTTACCAACTCTATATCCCATAAAAACATTAATAGCATCAAGGAATTTACTTGTCATAGTTGTGCCTGATCTATGCATTCCAACAAAAATCAATGGTGATACTTTTTGCATAATATTTATTTTAAATTTTAGGTAATACCCAAAAACCGAGTTTTTGCTTTACAATAAATAATGCAATTATATTTTGAGCAATTAAACCTGTAGAAATAGCAATAGCTGCTCCCAGTGTTCCATATATTGGAACAAGAAATAATAATAATAGGACAGTAGAAATAGAAACAGACAATACTATATTTCTTAATATTTTCTCATAACCACACATACTGAGTAAAATCCCAACTGATCCAGTCGCTAAGTTAACCACTTGACCTATTGATAGAACGATCAAGATGGAACTTGCAGTGATAAATTCCGTACCAAAAACCGAAAGGATAAGTTCTGAAAAAAAACAAATAATTGTAATTCCAAAAATAGCAGCACTTAAAAACAAAAAGGAAGTTTGCCTAGATAACTTTTTTAACTGTTCAAATTCATTATTTGAATAAAAATCCGAAAATTTCGGTGCAACAACTGCATTTACAGCCATCAAACCAAAACTAATCATCACAGAAATCCTTTCAGCAATAGCATATAATCCAATATCTCCCTTATCATGTATAATTAGACCAATCAATAAAACAGTACCTTTTGACATTAAAAAGCTAATGATGGTAATTATCAAAAAAGAATATCCTATTTGGATGTATTTTTTAGATTCACCAATGTTATCTGTATTAGCAAAATATAAAGATTTTCCAAAAATTTTATAAAACAATAAAGTACTTATAAAAAATACGATATAACTGCATATCACAAATGACTGAACTGCTCCAAGTACACCCATTTCACTTACCATTAAAGGCATAATAACTAAACCAAAACCAAAAATGGCAACTCCTTCAATTATCAAGGAAAGTTGATATCTACCAATTCCTTTAAATGTTTCACTAATTAAGCGGGATAGTGTACCCGGTAAAATAGCAAAAGAAATTATCGCAATTGGATGGCTTAGCATTATATCTTTAAAAAAATATAATGCTACATAGTCCGAAAGGAAATATAATCCTATATTCAGAACTAAAGCTATAAAAGCTGCAATACTTAGACAATACATTAAAAGATTTTTTAATGCACTAAAATTTTCATTAGCTTCATAAGAAGCTACAAAACGTATAAGAACATTTCGAAATCCAAATTCGCTGATTATTCTTGAGAGTCCAAAAACAGAAAAAGCTAAAAAATAAACACCAGTCCCTTCTTTCCCTATTAATCTTGCCAATAATACACTATAAACAAAACTTAAAGCGGCATTTAATAATTTGAGAAATAATGCAAAAGTACTAGACTTAATTAACGTTTTATTCATTGGTCATAGTTAAATCTTGGTTCGATTATCCTTTCAATCCGCCCATCCGTGGATTGTATAGAATTTTTTCTAAGAAGTATCTTACCCTCTTTTGGAATAATAACTGCATTTTTTTTATTCAACTTATTAGTTGAACTCTGAAATTTGTTATTTATAAGAACAATGGATTCATCTAACTTATCAAAAATGGAGATCTGTATATCTTTTAATGTATTCCCTTCAAATAAAATTTTCTTATTTGGAGGACCGTCAAAAGTGTCTCCTCTAAAAATTTTCACTTTAGCTAATCCTAACTTACTCGTAAAAATATTATTTACGAATTGAATATTGGAACAACCATTTTTCACATAAACAATTGCAGATTCTGAAGATTCTTTCTCTACCATATTAGATTCAAAAATTATGTTTTGGCTCCCATTAAGAGCAGCTATTCCCCCTCTATTTTTTATTTTAACTGTATTATTAACTGCTTTTGAATTTTGACAGCCCTCAAAATCTAAGGACACGTCATGGAAATCGTATATAATATTTCGCTCAAAATTTACATTCCTTGCTTTTGATGCCCACATAGCAGAAAAAGTTTCAGAAACAAAATTATACTTTACTAAATGTTTTTCTATCAAAATATCATTTTCGCTTAAAGAATCATGTGCTTCAGATAAAGATGCTCCACCATAAATCCATATACCAAATCTATAATTTAAAATCTCATTATGCTCTATAGTTGCCTCCTTAACATATAATAGAGCAATTCCCGAAGCTGTTGTTCTGAAATTATTTTTAACTGGAGTTAGTTTGTCATCCCCTTTAAGTATACAATTTCGAACAATAACATTTGAAGAAATATGATATGGTTTGACTTTTCCATTTTCATACCAGCTTTCATAAGATGCATTATACCTATTAAAAGTAAATCCTTCTATTGGTTCTACTAAAAGGAGGCCACATTTATAAGCTTTACAAGCTAATATCTCAATATTTTTTATAGTGTTTCCTTTTGAAGAAGGTGCACGTATAGCATAATGATTGTTACCAACTCCTTCAAATATGATGTTTTTCACAATAGTATTAGAGTATATTTGTATTATGAAATTAGATTGACCATTACGAAAAGTCATTTCCCCCTCCGCCCTTATTATTGCATTTTCTTCGCCTCTTATAATTATATCAGGGGCAGCAATTATGTTATTCAAACGTACATTATATTTTCCTTTTGATAATAATACATTTAATAATACGGCTTTTGCTATTGAGTAAGTATCGTCTTCTATACCATCTCCTTTTGCACCAAAATATTTTACATCATGATAGACAGAATCATCGACTATGAATAAATAATTGTTATTACCAGCATAAATAATATGCTCATCATCTGTTGGTATTTCAACCTTTTGAGTATTCTTAAATTTTCGATATTCATGTCCACTTTTTTCTATAAACACAAGCGTGCCTTCTGACCATGTATCACATTCCTTTTTAGCTTTAAAAATAGATTTTGTAACGATACGAATTTCTCTACCTTCAATAATATCTATCTTCAATCTTTCATTTGTTTTTTGTTTCTCATTAATATTAAAACACTGGCAGAATGTAAGTATAAAACTAAGGAAGATAAAAATTTTTTTTAACATATACTATATATTAATTTTCATCAAATACTTACCATATCCGCTCTTAATCAATGGTTGAGCAATTTTTTCTAATTGTTTAGCATCAATATAGCCCATTCGATAAGCGACTTCCTCAATACAACCAATTTTAAAATCCTGACGTTGTTCGATTACACGCACAAACTCTGTCGCATTGCTTAAAGAATCAAATGTTCCCGTATCTAACCAAGCCGTTCCTCGCTGCATTACCCCAACAGTTAATTCTTCTTGTTCTAAGTAAACTCGATTCACATCTGTAATTTCATATTCGCCTCGTTCCGAAAGCGGAATATTTTTAGCAATTTCTACGACTTGTTCGTCATAAAAATACAATCCAGGTACTGCATAATTCGATTTGGGCTTTACAGGTTTTTCTTCAATGGATAATACATTGGAGTCATTATCAAACTCCACTACACCGTAGCGTTCAGGATCGTGTACAGGATAAGCAAAAACTTTTGCTCCTTTTTCTATATTTCCACTCTCCTGCAATAATTGCCCAAAACCTGCACCGTGAAAAATATTATCTCCAAGTACCAAAGCGCACTTATCTCCATCTATGAAATCCTCTCCAATGACAAATGCTTGTGCCAAACCATTAGGTACTTCTTGTACCGCATATTGAAAATTACAGCCTAAGTTACTACCGTCACCTAATAACGCTTGAAATTGTGCATTATCTTCTGGTGTTGTAATGATTAGTATATCCTTTATTCCTGCCAGCATCAAGGTCGATAAAGGATAATAAATCATTGG
>Ga0222647_1000397_pt1 | contig 20142 bp, 16 predicted proteins | sample AntAcemetagen333_FD_179864 | JGI IMG/M metagenome (GOLD analysis project Ga0222647, IMG submission 179864) | Saline water microbial communities from Ace Lake, Antarctica - #333 | ecosystem: Environmental > Aquatic > Non-marine Saline and Alkaline > Saline | place: Antarctica: Ace Lake...
ATTCTATCTGTCAATGATTTATATGGTGGTTCGTACCGTTTGATGCGTCGAATTTATGAGCCGTTTGGTATTAAATCTCGCTTTGTGAATATGAATGATGTGGCGGGTTTTGAAGCTCAAATTTCATCAGAAACGAAGTTGATTTGGATTGAAACGCCAACGAATCCAATGCTGAATATTGTGGATATTGAGGCAATTTGTATGGTTGCGAAAAAGCATGGCATCATGACTTGCGTCGATAATACATTCGCTTCGCCTTATTTACAAAATCCAATAAACGTAGGTGCAGACTTGGTTTTACATTCGGCAACGAAATATTTAGGTGGACATTCAGACACGATTTTGGGTGCAGTTGTTGCAAATACAAAAGAATTATTCGACCGCTTGAAATTTATTCAAAATGCTTCGGGAGCAATTCCTGGGCCACAGGATTGTTTCTTGATTTTGCGAGGTATCAAAACCTTGCATTTGCGTGTTCAACGGGCGTGTGAAAATGCTCGTGCGATTGCGAATTTTTTGCAAGAGCAGCCGCAAGTTGCGAACGTCTATTATCCTGGGCTTGAATCTCATCCGGGACACGAAATTGCGAAGAAGCAAATGAAAGATTTTGGTGGTATGGTTTCGTTTGATTTGAAAGGCGATAATTTCGATAATGCAACCAAAATTTTGAAAAATACACACTATTTTTCTTTGGCAGAATCGCTCGGCGGCGTTGAGTCGCTTATCGGTCACCCTGCCTCGATGACACACGGTTCTATTCCAAGAGAAGAGCGTATGAAAGTCGGTTTAACGGATTCTATGATTCGGCTAAGCGTTGGTATTGAAGACGTTGAGGATTTGATTTCGGATTTGAAAGGAGCTTTCGCAAAATTATAAAAAGCTTTATTGTTGTATTACCACATTGCTTGTTCTGAGTTTTCGGGACAAGCAATGCAGCAATGAAATCTATTTTTTGACACAAGTCAAAATAAATGCTGGCGGAACATTTCTCATGATAAAATCAAAATTTACGTTTCCGAAAATACTTTCGTAAAGGTCTTTTGTTAATAAAGTATAATTCAATTGCGAAAAAATACCACCTGTTTTTAAATTATCTTTTGCGGCATGCAAAATGCGTGTTCCAAGATCTTCAGGAATATTCACAAACGGCAAAGTCGAGACGATATAATCCGCTTTTTCAAAACCATTTTCAAGTAAATGTTTTTGAATATTTTCAGCAGAATCTTGGGCTATGATTAATCTATCATCATTGAAACTTCTTAATAAATCACAAAATTGAGGTAAAATTTCAAACGTAATTAATATCGTATCAGTGCCCATATTTTGCAAAATATGCTCCGTCACCACGCCATCACCGCCGCCGAGTTCGACGATACATTTAGCAGTACTAAAATCGATTCCCTTTATCAACCTCCGGCATACGAAGCGAGAACTACGAGTAATCGTACCCGTCGTCTTTATATTTCTAATGCCTTCCACAAAAAACTTTAATCGAGTCATATACATTTGATAATGTTCTAAAATGTTCAGTTATAGCCTACCAAAGGTAGGAATAATTTAATGGATTCTTGATAAGTCGTTTATTATAATTAATTATAGCATTTGGCTCATTATACATCTTAACTTAGGGAGTATCAACGTAACGGCTATTTAATTGTGTTATTCGTAGGACGTCTATTTACGCCGCTATCTTTTTTTGACTTGAAATTACGATAAAAGAAATGGAGTTTTAGTAAAAAAAGTAAGCGTAAAAGCATTAAAAAAGTACGATTTTTTATAAAAATAAAGGGGCTTTTTATAGAAAATTAGACCAACTAATTTGGCTTTTTTTAGGAAAGTTTCGGTTTGTAAATTTTTAGTTGATTTCAATAAAAAAATCTTGGTTAGATAGAGTGGGTAGTTTATTTGGGTGCAGTTCAAATTATGGTTTTCATTCCGTCCCGAACATCGGTATGGTTACCCATATTGAACTGCACCTTTGGGAACTTAAAAGCTAACTTCGACTCAAAATTTCATGCCACTGAGAAGTAACTCTAAGATTGAATCATCTTTTGGATTATATCCTTTTTTGATATCAAGATCATACATTTTTCCAAAAGCATTCCAGTAATTAGCTGAAAAACCACCTTTCAAATCCTTCACAACCTCATACATTGGCATTTCTAATTCTCGCTCAATCATTTTGATTAAAACCTTTACTTCTGAGCGAGTTAATTTTTTTAAAGGAGCTTTGAATTTCTCTGCTAATTCGTTTTCCAATCGTTTGACGTGTTTCTTTCGATTGCGTTTGCTTAAATCTTTCGCTGTCGCTTCTAATTCTCTATAAACTCGAATCGCATCTATTGCATAAGCATAAACGGCAGAGGTATGATGCTGCATGACGACATAATGACGGCGTTCTTTGCTACTTTTGAATTTCCTTTTACTTTTCACAGAAATATAATCCATATCAACTACCGTCATGCTATCTCCTTCTGGAGTAATTTTCACTTTTTGAATGGATTCACTTTTTTCGGGCGAAATATATTTTTCTTTTGGTTGCCCAAAAGCATTGAATGCAGAAACGCTTAAAATAAGTAGAAGTATTGCTTTTTTCATAATTTGTCTTTTGAGTATTATAAAATGTGTCAGTTCGTCAAAAGTAGGTCAAAATTTATTCCAAGTACCTGTAAATCAATACTATTAATCCGTTTTTTTAGCTATGCTACCAATTCCAACCATTTTGTAGTTCATTTTTTAGGATTATAAATAATTATAATTTCCAAAAAATGGAATTTTTATTTAAAAAGAAACGAGTGATTAAGCAGGATATTGAAAAATATGGTTTGATTAGCGGCAGCAGTTACCGAATTTGAAGCGTCAGAAATGCTAATTCAGTGAATAGGCGATAGAGAAGTAGGCATCAACACGGCTAATACGTAAAAAAACGGCTAACACTTTTTTGTGTATTAGCCGTCTTTTATGTTGGTATAAATCATCAATTTCTTATCGCTGAATAATCTTCAAACTCCCGTATTTTGTACGAACTTCAATCAAAGTATTCGAACTTCCCGTACCGACTTTTCCCTTTAATTTTAGCACATTATTATCCCTTTCTTCTGAGGTTGTATTCATATTAGCAGGCGTTTCGATATCGGTCGCATCGCCATCTACGACCAAGTTAAACGTCCCGCCTTCGGTATCAATAATGAACTCGGTATATTGTCCGATTAGCTTTATTTTTTCCACAGAAACCGCTAAATTATCAATGATGACTTCGCCATATTCAAGATTAAAGTCACCACTTTTTAAGATAGATTCAATCTTGAAATCCGAGTGTTTTCCGGCAGCGTTAATTGTCCCGACCTTACCAATTTGAAAATCGTCATACCTTCCTGTTGAATTCAAATCTGTGACCGTTCCAATTTCAAAATCATCATATTTCGAGTTAGAGCGAATTTCTGAAGCTTCGTCAATATCAATTTCAGAATATTTACTAATGATGTCGATATTTTTTGCATTTCGCAGTCGAATGTCACCATATTTTATATCAATGATTAAATTTTTGACTTCCGAAATTGTGCCTTCGCCGTATGCCAAATCACATCGCAAATTATCGAAATTCGAGAGTTTAAAATTACCATATTTTACATTTATAGACGCATCACCTTTGAGACTCGAAACATAGACATCGCCAAATTTATTACTTACAGACAAGGTGTTTGTTTTCGGCATTATAATTTTATAATGGACGTTCCAGTTCATATTTTGTGTCGAACCCCAAATCCAATCCCTCCAACTTTGCGTTTCTTTTTCCTTTGAAGTTGTTGCTTTCACGTAGCCCGAATTTTTTTCAAAATCAATTTTTATTTGTTTGAAAAATTCCTCTGCTTGAGTCGCATCTTTGGCTTTTACGATAATTTCCACTTCTATTTTGATGGTATTTTTGTCCCAGGTTGTAATGCTAATATTTCCTTTATTATTATCTACTACAAATTTAGCATCAGCATTTACTTTGAAATTCCTAAGAATTTCTTTCGTGTAATCTTTTGCAGATAATGTACTTGAACTCATTATCACGACCAGAAAAAGTAGCCATTGTTTTGCCGAATTTTTATAAATTGACCTTTTCATTATTGTTATTTTTAACTGATTGTTCTTCTTGATTTTTTCTTTCCAAACGATTCAAAACCCGTTCTAATATCGCAATTTTTGATTGATAATTTTCAATCATCGCATTGACGACGACTTCACTCTTAACACCATTTCCATCTGCGTTGAGTTCCTTTTCTAATTCCAAAAACGAAGCATCTAATTCCTCAATATCATCCATCAAAGACCTATCAATACGATACTTTTTCAATTGCGTCATTTGGTTACTCACCTGCTCCGCATAAAAAGTTTCTAACTCTTGATATTCCTCGTTAATCGTTCCAAAAGATAGCTGCTCCGCCTGATTTTGAGTGGTCCAATAACTACCCAAAAATCCACCGACCGTCAGTAAAACCAAGCCAATCGCAGCGATTTTTGCATATTGATAAATACGACTTCGCAATGTTACAACCTTAGCCGTTCCTTTCGGCTCAGCCTGTTGATGCAACCTCGCTTCGATGCTTTCCCACACAAAATCCTTAGGCACTTTAGTATCAAATTCTGCTCTATTTTCCCGAACAAATTTTTCTAATTTATCCATTTATCTATTTTCTAATTTAAAATTTCCTTTAATTTTTTCTTTGCTCTGCTGTATTGTGATTTTGAAGTAGAAGTTGCAATATTTAGAATTTCGCCAATTTCATTATGGTCATAACCTTCTAATAAATACAGCGTCAAAACGACTCGATAGCCTTCGGGCAGTTGCTGAATCCCTTGTTGTACCCTATTTACAGAAAATTGAATATTTTCCCAATCCGTTATTTCCTCTGCTTCGGCAGCGATATCTTGTTCGCCCATTTCTACAATTTGTAATCTTTTTTTCTTTAGAAAATTGATACAATTATTAATCACAATCCGCTTAATCCAAGCACCAATTGAAGAATCAAAACGGAAGTAATGCAGCTTCATAAAAACGTCAACAAAGGAGTTTTGTAACAAATCCTCCGCATCCGTTTCATTATTCAACATTCGAAAACAAATATTATACATTGCCTTCGAATACAGTTGATATAACTTTTGCTGTGCAAGACGATTATTCGCCAAGCATCCTTCCACAATATCACGATGTATGTCTTTATATTCCATGTTTGAGTAGCTTCGTCATCGCAGCTGCGAATGTCTAACTTTGATAATAATGACAGCAAGTATAAAAAAGGGTTGCGTAAGGTTGAAATCTTTTTTTGAAACTTAGACGCTTCGCTTAACCAAGGACGAAAAGACGACAGCAAAAAAAAAGTGCTTCTTCATATATGAAAAAGCACTTTTTGAATATATCATTTTACAACACTGCGAAAATCGGCAATCGTCGTCTTTTCGTCTTTTAACCTCTAAAAGTTGACAAGCGAATTTTGCTATTTCTGACCCGAGCGCCATCGACATATTTTACGATATAAGCACGTTCAAAATTGCTGGTATTCACGACCCTTTGCAACGTCGCCTTTGCTTCATCTAAAGATTGAAAAGGCATAAGCATTACCCGTGTCACCTCACTTCCATTGTCATCGATAGTCGTTTCTAACTGAATTGCACCTAAATTCCTAACATCTTCATATTTATAAGGCTTGTATTCAGAAACGGCAACTAACTGAATTTTATACGTTTCTCCGATTTCAGATTCCGAACTGATTGGAATAAAGTCATCAATTTTATTTTCTACCGGTTGTGTCTCATATTCCGCTGCGGTAGGAATTGTTTCCGTAATTCCGACAACAGCGTAGCGCTCGCCATTTTTATTAATATAAGGTTTGCCATCTACAAAATAAACTTTATCCTTTTTCTCGTCGTAATCTAAATCATCAAAATTAAACACTTTCAATCCTTCCTCATTCGTACTCGCAGGATTTTCCTTTGTCGGAGGTTCAGGCTTTGAAGGTGCTTGTGGTATGGTTGACGGTTCCTCTCCGTAGGCTTCTGCGATGCTTGGCTTAGTCGGTGGTTTATTCGTAACAGGTTGTTCTTCCGTGTAAGTTTCCTCCACCGTCGGTTTTGTAGGTGCGGGTCTATTATTTTGTGCAATTGACTCCTCTTCCGTGTAAGTTTCTGATCCTGTTGGCTTAGTCGGTGGCGGTCTATTATTACCCTCTGAAACCGTGTGTGCATCGATTTCAGGTCTAGTAGGTGGTTGAATCGCTGGAACTTCCACTTTTTCTAATTCCAAATCTTGTGTAAACTCAGAATTCGCCTTAAAGTTATTTGTTTCCAATTCAAAGAAAGTCGTTTCGTAACCATCTCTGGCAGCTTCTATTTTATATTTTCGATTAGGAGATAATTTGAAATAATATTCTCCATCATTAAAAATTTTAGTAATCAAAGAATTTTCACTTCCCGTTCCGTTAATTTCAATTAACTCGACCATCACATTATCCAATAATTTGCTTGAATTGCCACTTTCTGCAATTGCACCTTTGATAACCACTTCAATTTCCTTTTTCTCAAAAAAGAAAATATCATCGTTATCTGAATACTCTTTCGAAGTACCTTCCAAACGATTAGAAATAAAATAACCGTATTTCTTCGTTGAACCCAAAACGTAATAATGGTCATCTGAGCTGGAGTTAGTCGGTCGCGCAAGATTTACGGGTTTGTCCCATTTATCTAAATGTCCATTAGAGCGAAAAATATCCAAACCACCGAAACCTGCGTGTCCGTCAGAGCTGAAATACATCACCTCAGCCGTTTTATCATAAAAGGGCGTTCCGTCATTTCCAGCCGTATTGATACCGACACCAGCATTTATGGGTAGTGAAAAATTAAAATCCTCCGTACCGTTATCTTTCATTACGTACCAAATATCTAAACCGCCTAAGCCGCCATCTTTATCTGACACATAATATAAGATTTCCTTTCCATCAATAACGGTCACAAAAGGCTGCGTGCTTGTCGTATTTGATTCGTTGATATAATCAGGCAAACGGACAGGTTTTAACCATTTATTATTTTTGCGTTGCATCACGTAAAGGTCGCATCGAAAGTCACCTTGTAAATTCATTTCACATTGCGTAAAATAAAATGCTTTTCTATCTGGCGTAAACGTTCCGTGTCCAAAATGTGGTTTTTCCATACTCCCAAAAATCTGTGGTTTTTCGGGTTTGTCCCAACCGCCTCCGCCTCTTTCGGAGCGAAAAACCTGCGATACTCCATCGCGCATAGAAGAAAAATATAATAAATTTTCAACAAATGGAATCGGTGCAAATTCATTTTTATCACTATTAATCATTCGACTTAAATGCTCCGTTTCGACATCAGGCTCTCCGCCCTCATTTGCTAACCGAATCGCTAATTGACAACCGTTGATTTCGTTAGTAACTTTATCATTTATTTTATCAAAATTCTCTCCTTCATAAGTGTTAATAAACGCATCGAATTCCGTTATAGCCGTTTTGTAATCACCCGACTGTTTCAAGGCTGAAGCGTACTTAAATTTTCCTTTTGGATAATCTTTCGTTTCCTCTTTAATCACTTGATACATCGAAGCGGCATTCTTATAATCTCGAATCTTAGCGAATGCTTCGCCTGCCTTATAGGCTATTTCTGTCTTATTCGTTTTTTCTTCAAAAGCACTTTGATAAAAAGCTGCCGCACTTCCAAAATCTCCTTTTTGAAAAAACTCATCTCCCATCGAAACCTTTTTACGATAATTCATATCGCTTGATGGTTTTTGAATTTGTGAAAAAGCATTGAAGCTAAACACTAAAATAAGCATGATTAATAACTGGTGTTTCATAATCTAAATATTTAGGTATTAAACATAGCGATTTTTAATATAGGAAAAATTTCCATTTAAAGGTTTAAAATCGTATTTTCAATAGTTTTTGGAAAATATTGATGTTCCAATTGATGTATTTTTTCGGCAATTGTTTCTGGTGTATCTGTTGCGTCTAAACTACATTTTGCTTGAAAAATAATATTTCCTTCGTCATAATGTTCGTTTACAAAATGTATAGTAATTCCTGTTTCGGGTTCTTTTGCTTCGTGTACAGCGTTGTGTACATTCATGCCGTACATTCCTTTACCTCCGTATTTTGGCAATAAAGCAGGATGAATATTGATAACTTTTCCTTCATAATTTTGAACTAAATATTTCGGAATCAGCCACATAAAGCCTGCTAACACAATAAAATCTATTTTATGTTTAGATAATTCTTTAAGTATATCTTCGCTTTCATAGAAACTTATTCTATTGATTACCAATGTATTAATATCAAACTGTTTGCCAATGTCTAACACAGGTGCGGTTTGTTTATTCGAGATGATTAAACTCACTGAAATAGTGTTATAACTTTGAAAATATTTAATAATTTCTCTTGCGTTTGAGCCTCTGCCTGAGGCAAATATGGCGATTCTTGTCACGGTTATTGATTTATACGATTATTGATTTATAATTTTTTTAAATTAATTTTCAAGATACAAAATTAATCATTTTACTTTAGGGAATCGTGATATGATAGTTATCAAAGGACGAGCAAAGGGTAATTGACTGCAATTCATTGTTTACGCATTTGTTAAAAAAGTATTACTTTTGAAATATCAAATTAACAGAAGCGTAGATTGTGTGTTTTTATAATTCAGGATTGGGAAAATATTTAAACCAATAATACCTACGTGATAAAAAATAAATTGCACGATTTTGTTTTTAAAGTAATTGATATTACTGCACAGGAACGACAAATAATTCATACTTCGTAATTCATACTTTACGAAATACCTAATAATCGAATATTTTTTTAATTTAATATTAAAGTTTTTGTTAAAGTTGGGTAATCCTTGTAGAAAACAAGGTAAATCTGTTGTATTTTGTCGTGTTAGTGATTTTTTTACATTTGCCTTTATTAAAAAATTGAACAATTAGTTATGGGAAAGGATAATTATCAATTATTGATTGGAAAGTTAGATAGCTTTATTCGTAAATATTATGTGAATCAAGTTATTCGGGGCGTATTGTATAGTTTAGGATTAATCCTTGCTTTGTTCTTGATTATCAGTGTTTCGGAGTACTATATGTACTATCCTGCGAGTACACGAAAAGTGATGTTTTTCTCTTTTGTAGGTATTAGTGCTGTGGCTTTGGTGAGTTGGGTTTTTGTACCGCTAATGCACTATTTTCGCTTAGGAAAAGTCATTTCGCATGAGAATGCAGCAATGATTGTTGGACAACATTTCGGTGACGTGAAGGATAAATTGTTGAATATTTTGCAATTAAAAAAGCAATCTTCTACGAGTGAAAACCGAGAATTAATATTGGCAAGTATTAATCAAAAAACACAAACGTTAACGCCTGTTCCTTTCAAAAAAGCGATCGACCTTACACAAAATAAAAAATACTTGCGCTTTGCATTGCCACCGTTTTTGGTGCTTTTGGCTTTATTGCTAATTGATGCTCGAATCATCAAAGATTCGTCTGCTCGATTGTTGCAAAATAGCATTGAGTTTGAGCGTCCTGCTCCTTTTCAATTTTCAGTAAAAAATAAAGATTTGACGGTCATTCAGTTTAATGATTACGAACTGGAAATAAACATTATTGGCGATGTTTTACCAAACGAAGCCTTTATTGATATTGATGGTTACGAATACAAATTGACGAAAGTCGAAAAAGATAAATTCACTTATAAATTTAGCAACGTCGCCAAAGCGATTGCGTTCAATTTTACAGCAGGTGGCTTTGATTCTAAACCGTATGAATTAGATATTCTAAGAAAACCGAATATTGCTGGATTTGATGTGAAGCTAAATTACCCGAGTTATATTGGTCGTAAGGCGGAAATGGTCAATAATATTGGTGATTTGGTTGTTCCAGAAGGAACAGATATCAGCTGGTTTTTTTCTGCACAAAATACGGATAATGTATTGGTGAAGTTTTCGGGCGAAAAAGAAATGACGGAAGCCAAACAAACAAATAAAGAGTTGTTTTCTGTCAAAAAGAAACAACGCAAAGACCAAATTTACACAGTTTATATTTCTAATGCAGCATTACCAAATGCGGATTCGGTAGCGTATTCTATTACGGTAATTCCTGATTTACATCCTACGATTACGGTCAAACAATTTGAAGATAGTACACAAAGGGCTTTATTATTCTTTGTCGGCGATGCTTCTGATGACTACGGTTTAAGTCAATTATCATTTAATTATACGGTGGAAAGAGAGGGTGTGAGGGGCAAAATGGTTTCTGCACCACTAAAAATCGCTGCTCCGAAACAGACGAATTATGATTATACTTGGGATTTAGAAAGTTTGGATTTGGAACCAGGTGATAAGTTGACGTATTATTTTGAAACGCTCGATAATGACGGTGTGAATGGTCGTAAATCGGCTCGAACTTCTCTGATGGCTTATGCTTTACCAACGGTAGAGGAATATGAGGAAATGGCAAAAGATAATAATGAGTCCATCAAAAAAGCACTTGAAAATACGATAAAAGATGTGAATGAATTGCAGCAAGATATCAAGGAAATGCGTGATAAATTGTTACAAAAGAAAGAATTAGATTGGCGTGACCAGAAGGAATTGGAGAAATTAATGCAGCGTCAGCAACAGATTGAGGAGCAAATGCAAGAGGCTCAGCAGAAATTCCAAGAAAATTTGCAAAATCAAGAAGAATTTTCTGAAATGAGCGAAGAGTTGTTGGAAAAACAAGAGCAGCTGAAAGAAATGTTCGAGGAGTTGATGGATGATGAGATGAAGGAAATGATGGAGAAAATGAAAGACCTTCTGAAAGAAATGGATAAGAATTCTACGCTTGAAGAGTTGGAGAATTTTGAAATGAATGAGGAGGAGTTGGAGAAGGAAATGGATAGAATTAAGGAATTGTTCAAGCAATTGGAGTTTGAGCAAGAGATGAAGCAGACGATTGATAAACTGAATGAATTGGCTGAAAAAGAGGAGAAATTAAGCGAGGAAACTGAAAAAGAAAGTAAGACTCAGGAGGAACTGAAAAAGGAACAAGAGGCGATTCAGAAGGAGTTTGATAAGCTGAAAGAAGATATGAAGGAATTGGGGGAGAAAAATAAGGAACTTCAAAACCCAACTGACCTTGATGAGCCACAAAAGGAAAAAGAGGAAGTGGAAGAGGAAATGAAAAAGGCTAAAGAGCAGTTGCAACAAAAGCAAAATGATAAAGCATCAAAATCGCAGAAAAAGGCTTCGGAGAAAATGAAGAATATGGCGAATTCGATGCAAATGCAAATGCAGGCGGCTCAAATGGAGCAAATGAAAGAGGATATTGAAGCTTTGCGCCAACTTTTGGAAAACTTAGTTACGCTTTCTTTCGATCAAGAAGATTTGATGGGTCGCATGACGCAAACGCAAATTAATACACCGACTTATGTATCGCAGGTTCAGGAGCAATTCAAAATTCAAGATGATTTTAAATTAGTAGAAGATAGTTTGGTTGCATTGAGCAAACGAGTTTTTCAGATTGAAACTTTTATTACTGAAAAAGTAACGGAAATTAAGCGGGACTTAAAAACTGGTATGGGTAATTTGGAGGAGCGTCAAGTCCGAAAAGCAACTGGTAAGCAGCAACGAGCGATGACTGGTTTTAATGATTTAGCTTTGATGTTGAGTGAGGTCATGGAACAAATGCAGCAGCAGATGTCAGGACAAATGTCAGGTAGCCAAATGTGTGAGAATCCAAAAGGTAGCGGTGAAGGTATGGGTAAAATGGGGGAGATGCAGCAGCAACTCAATGAGCAGATGAAGGAAATGATGGAGAAAATGGGGAAAGGCGAACAACCAGGGAAAGGTAAAGATGGAAAAAGTGGAAAAGACGGTAAAGGGGGAAGTGGAATGAGTAAGGAATTTGCAGAAATGGCGGCAAAACAAGCGGCAATTCGTAAAGCCTTGAATGATATGGCAAAAGGAAAAAAAGAATCCGGCCAAGGGTCAAAAGCTTTAGATGATTTGATTAAAGAAATGGACAAAACAGAAACGGATTTAGTAAATAAACGTTTGAATAATGAAATGCTGAAAAGACAGCAGGATATTATGACTCGCCTTTTGGAATCGGATAAAGCGGATCGTCAACAAGAAATGGAAAAAAAGAGAGAAGCAGAAGCGGCTCGGGAGCAAGAACGTAAAATGCCTCCTTCTTTGGAAGAATATATCAAACAGCGGGAAGCAGAAATCGAAATGTACAAATCTGTTTCGCCAACATTGAAACCTTATTATAAAAATTTAGTAGAAGAATATTATAAATCACTCAAAGGAGAATAAATGTTGAAAAAAAATTGCTAATTGACTGTTTTAAATTTACTTTTGGAGCAGTTAAATTAGTTAATATGTGTTAAGACGTTGTGACAGTTATATTTCACAACGTCTAACAGGTGTGAATGAATCAATAAAAATCAGTCTAATCAATGACATCTAACCGTTATATGCTGGAACTTCAATCTAATCCTAACTGCGTCAGTCATATTGAACCTTACGTGAATAAAGTTGTAGAGGACTTTGGTATCAATGAAGAAATTTATGGGAACATATTAATCTCACTGACCGAAGCTGTCAACAACGCAATTATTCACGGCAATAAAGAGGATAACTCTAAAACTGTAAGAATCAGACTTTTAGAAAAACGCAATCAAATTGCGTTTCAAATAAGTGATGACGGCCCCGGTTTTGACGTGAACGAATTAGCCGATCCTACTGCGCCTGAAAACATTATGAAACTCGGAGGAAGAGGTGTCTTTCTGATGCAGCAATTATCTGATGATATTCAATTTATGAATAACGGAAGTACCGTAGAAATTAATTTTAATATTTAATTCCTAAAAAAATTAATTAAAATCAAAAATACTTAGCACTTGAATGCAGTAATGGATAATGTTATTCATTTTAATAATGAAGCGATAACATTTGAACATCAAAATCCAATTCGTATAAAAAATTGGCTACAATCTGTCGTGAATCAAGAGGGCAGCAGTGTTGCGACCCTCTCCTTTATTTTCTGTTCCGATGATTATCTTCATCAAATCAATATGGAATATCTTAATCACGATACGCTTACCGATGTGATTACGTTTCAATATACTGAAGTTGATTCAGAATCAATAGAAGGTGATATTTTCATTTCTATTGATAGAATTAAAGAAAATGCCGCAGAATTCAATGTGCCTTTTGATGCTGAATTACACCGAGTTATGGTTCACGGAACACTTCATTTGTTGGGGTATGGTGACAAAATGACCGAGGAAAAAGCACAAATGACTGAAAAGGAAAATTTCTACTTAGCACAACTTTCGTAAGATAAAATAAGTTGTTTAAAAGGGTCGGACGCTTTCAAAGCGTCCGACCCTTTTCATTTTAGAATGTCCGACCCTTTTTAATATTTTGCTAATATTTTCCATTCTTACATTAAAATTCCTCAAATTTGTGGAAATTTTCAATAATTACCGATTAAGGTTACATCAACTGTATTTATTAAAAAAATTATAACAATGAAAAAAATCATATTTGGATTAATTATACTAATGCTTACAAGCGTGACGGCTTGTACGCCCAAATTCGTTAAAACAATGAAAGAAATGAGATTAGAAAATCCCGAAACGCAAGCAGATAAAGACCAAAATATTATTTTGGATTATTTAATTACAAATGAAATTGAAGCTCAAAAAACAGAATCAGGGATTTGGTACGTTATTACGGAAGCTGGTGAAGGAGATAAACCGAACGAAAAGTCAAAAGTAAAAGCACATTATAACGGTACATTGATGGATAGTACTACGTTTGATTCTTCGTATGACCGTGGTCAGCCGTTGGATTTTGCTTTGGGTCAAGTGATTAAAGGTTGGCAAGAAGCGATTAAAATGTTAGGAAAAGGCGGAAAAGGTACGTTTTATATTCCTTCGGAATTGGCGTATGGCGAAAGAGGTGCTGGTGCTGCGATTCCTGCAAATACTGTCTTGAAATTTGATATTGAATTGATTGATTTCGAGCAAGTTTTGACGGCGGAAGAACGTGTGGAAAAAGATCAAGAAACGATTAAAGAATACTTGGCGAATAATAATATTGAAGCTCAAAAATTAGAATCGGGAATTTGGTATGTGATGACACAAGAGGGCGAAGGCAAGAGTCCGAGTGTAAATGCAACCGTTACGGCACATTACTCTGGGCGATTATTGGATGGTAAAAAGTTTGATTCGTCTTACGATAGAGGTCAGCCGTTTACGACGACTTTAAACCAAGTTATCGTAGGTTGGAAAAAAGCAATTCCGACACTCAAAAAAGGTGGTAAAGGTACATTTTACATTCCTTCTGGCTTAGCGTATGGCGAAGCAGGTGCTGGTCAGGATATTCCTGCCAATTCAGTGTTGATTTTTGATATTGAATTAGTAGATTTTCAAGAGGTTTTAGAGCCAAAAGATCAAGCTGCCGCTGATGCAAAATTGATTACAGATTATTTGACTGCAAATAAAATTAACGCTCAAGAACATCCGTCAGGAATTTGGTACACCATTTCAACACCTGGAATAGGCGGAAATCCTAACGCAACTTCAAAAGTAAAAACACATTATAAAGGAATGTTGATGGACGGAAAAGTTTTTGATTCGTCTTACGATCGTGGGCAACCCTTAGAATTTGGTCTAAATCAAGTGATTCAAGGCTGGCAAATTGCGATTCCGATGTTACAAAAAGGTGGAAAAGGTACATTTTATATCCCTTCTGGTTTGGCGTATGGCACAAGAGGTGCAGGAGGAGTCATTCCGGCAAATGCAGTTTTGATTTTTGATGTTGAATTATTGGATTTTAAGTAAGTTTAGATTTTAGATTTTAGAAAAAAGCGACTTTGGGGAAAACTCTCCTTGAAGTCGCTTTTTTAATTTTATCTTATTTTTTATTCTGCAAATAAATCGTCCATCGTTACTTCATTTTGTACTAAATCGGTGGAATATTGATTTTTTGTTAAATCGTAAGTTGTAATAAAAATTAGAAAAATAGATTTTCGAGTTTTGGTTTCTGCTCTCAAAACGCCAAATTTATTTCTTAGATTTTTGCTGTATGCTTTCGTAATTCAGGAAATATTAATGGGAGTCGAAATGGCTTATACGGAATTTAAAAAATTCAAAAGAAAGGTAAATGACGGTTTTGCAGCTTACGGTGCTGGATTGGCTGCATATCTTTCTACGCTTTTTCTTTTAAGTGAGAATGATACGGATGACTTTACAAAAAAAGGGATTACAACGGTATCGATTTTGATCGTTGGTTCGGTTACAGGTTACATCATAAAACGTCGGTTTATTCGCAATTTAAAAAATGCGGTCGAAATTTATAATCTTAATTTGGAGTAATTTGTTCGATTGTTTTTAGACTTTGGACGGAATGTTTTGGAGATTACCGAGGTGACCGATATTTTCTATTAATTCCGTCCAAAGTCTAAATTATTTCCTTGTTTTATTGTTCAACGATTTGCAATCGAACAATCAAGCAATGGAACAAAACAATGATTTTCTTATCTTTGTCTTTGTTAGAATTTATAAAAACGCTGATTTTTAAATCCTTGCGATAACCGCAAATTGGCGACTAAAAGCTGCCAACTACAACCGAGATTGAATGTTAAAATACACGAATTACACTTTAAAGAAATTTGAGACGATTTTCGAGGAATTGGAATATACGATACGCTACGAAAAAGGCAGTTTTCAGTCGGGCTATTGTATTGTTAAAAACCAAAAAATCATTGTTGTTAATAAGTTTTTTGATACGGAAGCGAAAACGAATTGTCTGATTGATATTATGGATAATGTGGAAATGGATGAATTGCTTTTGACACCAAAAACTCGAAAATTCATCATTGATGTCTTACCGCAATTTGTAGAACAGAAGAAATAGGTTTCATGGCTACATGCGATTTTTATATTGTTAATCGGTAAACGGTAAAACAATAAAATAATGTAGCAATGAAACAAAATAATAATGTAACAGATGAAAATTACTTTTTTAGGAACAGGAACATCACAGGGAATTCCGATTATTGGTTGTGAATGTGAGGCGTGTACGTCGGCGGATAAACGGGATAATCGGTTGCGCTGTTCGATTATGGTTACGCTGGATGACGGGCGTAATATCGTGGTGGATATTGGTCCTGATTTTCGGTATCAGATGTTGCGAGAGAACGTGAAAGATGTGGAGGCGATTTTGATTACGCATGAGCATAATGACCACATTATGGGCATTGATGATGTGCGACCGATTAATTTTTTGCATCGAAAAGATATGCCTATTTATACGCAACAGCGAGTGATTGAAAACTTGAAGGTTCGGTTTGCCTATGTTTTTGCAAAAAATCCTTACCCCGGGATTCCCCGTATTAATTTATTGCCAATTCATAAATCTCAACCGTTTGAAATTGCTGGACAGCGGATTATTCCTATCGAAGTCATGCATTATAAATTGCCAGTTTTGGGTTTTCGTTTTGGTGATTTTACGTATTTGACGGATATTAAAACGATTGCTGATGAGGAATTGGAAAAGGTAAAAGGAACGAAAATTTTGGTTTTGGGAGCGTTGCAGCGAGAGGAACATATTTCGCATTTGACGATTGACGAGGCGGTTGAATTGGCTCAAAAAATTGGTGCGGAACAAACGTATTTGATACACATGAGTCATCGTTTGGGAAAACATGAGGACGTGATCAAAACATTGCCAAAAAATATTACTTTAGCGTTTGATGGACTGGTTTTGAGTGCCGACGATTTGAGTCGGTAGGCATTTTCAGCTACTTCGGTATCAATTATTAACAGCCAATTTTACGAAAAATGACTTTACAACAATTATTCGATTCAATAGGAGAAAACCCAACATTAATGCTAACGTTTTTCATCGGCTTACCAATTGTAGCTTTTGTTATGACCTGGGTTACGGGTGAAGATTCGTATAAATCTCCATGGAATTTTGTTTATTCAGGGATAATTTATGCAGCTGCAATTCCAGGGATTTTTGCGACAATGTTGGTGGCTTATACGCTATTTTTTGAAAATACAAGCCTTTTACAAGTCAATTGGATTGTTTATTTTTTACCAATTATTGCAATGTTTGCGACCTTATTTATTTTAAGTAGAAAATTACAATTAGATAAAATTCCGGGTTTTGATAAGATTTCAGGAATGATTTTTATGATAACTATTGCTTCGATAGTGATTTTCTTATTGTCACGAATGAGAATTTGGACGGTTTTCATTGGTTCGATTTGGCATTTATTCGGCTTATTTATCCTGTTGTTGATTGCCTTTCGATTTGGATTTAAACGGATGTTTGCGAAGTCGTAAAAAATTAATTGCTTCCAGTTTATCCCGACTTTTTCTTGGGGCAGATTTCGCTGATTTCTTTATAAATATCAAATTTATAGGTTCTTTGACAAGTCTCGTGGAAACGACTAACCTTTCAGGTAAAATTGCTTTCGCAATTTGCCACCTAAAAGGTGTCGATTATGATTGATTTTAATAGCAAAAGTTCGCCCAAAAAATATCAATTGCACGGCACTTTAGTGCTTGATTAAGAGGTCAAAAAATATTTGAGCTTTAGCCCAAAACTGCGTAGGTGTTGGGCTAAAGCCCAGATCAATACTTTTTAAACCCACGGCACTAAAGTGCCGTGCAATTGATACGGACAAAAATAGGGCGACTTTTTTATCAAATATGTTACATAATCGACACCCCGTCTGAAAGGTTCAAACCGCTCGATAAAAAAGCGGGATTTCGTAAATATTCAACTTTTAGATTTTAGAGGAACACTTTGCTAATATCGTAAGTTTCGTAGGGCAAACGGCATTGCCTTTGCCACTTTGCCACACAGTTGTTGGTTTTTAAACAGTTTATCCAAAATAAGGAATAGCAACATTTACAACGTCAGAAGGGTAGCCTTTTAGACGTCAGATATTTGGGAATTCTACGAGAATTTTAGCGTTAAATAGGAATTTCTCAAATATAAAACTGAAGAAAATAGCATTTTTATAAAGCCAAGAAATTTATTATTAAACCGTGTCGATTCTTAAAACCGACACGGTTTCTATTAAACTTACTTCAACTCTGGAAACATTATTTTCACGTCTTCCAAACTATAAAACTCGGGATAAAAACATTTTGCTACTGGTGTTCTTTCTCCATTAGAATATATAAATAATAATCTTTCTTCAAGCCTCCCCAAATCATCATAACGATAAACTTCACGGTAAAATGAGGTTTCATTACCTAAATTTGGGTAAATATCTTTTTGGTGTAATTGTCCGTTTTCGTTGTAAGAAAGGGCGATTCGTTTCTTATAAAAAGTCATAAAACCGCCTGAATTTTCATAGATTTCAGTCCTTATTTCATTCAGTCGTTGTAGAGAGTCATAATGAAACTGACATTTTTTGTTGCGAAACTCCGTTTTTAATTCCCTTCCTGTGATGACGCTATTATCCGTTGAATACGTCCAATTTTCTTTTTCTTCCACTAAATGATACAGTGAATATTGATACAAAAAATCATGAAAACTGCTTGAACAACTATGTGCAATCGTCTTCCCAAAAAGGTCGAATTGTCGAAAGTGTGTGCCATCGAAAGCCATCGTCGAATCATTGTAAATATAAATGCTTTCTATTTTTGGGATTTGCTTTAAATAATCGAAATTTGTTCGGTATTTGATACCATACGCAACGCCCTCTTTGACGCTGTAACTACTGTTGTAACCCTCGAAATCGACATAAGACTTTTGAACTAAACCCATTTTAAAAATCATAATTCCGTCCATGCCTTCGTATTGAGCTTGAGCCTTTAGTTCTTTGATAACACTGACATAGGTATCATTTGAATTACGGTAAACCTCTAAAATTGATAGCTTGTAATACGCAGAATCTGGCTTTTCGCCAACATCAAAAACATCAATCGCTCGCTGATGGGGAAGCGTTGGAATTTCAATTAATTTTTTACTCGAAGGATAATTTTGATATTGACTGAATATCGGTTGGATTTGACTAAAAAAAGCCAATAAAAAGGTGGTAAAAAATACTACATTTTTCATATTGATTAAAGATGGATATTTGACTTTCTCTCGGTTTCAAAGATAGGGAAAAGATGGAAAAAGTTGGCATCTTTTATTTTTATTGAAAAGTAATTTATCCCGGTTTTGTACCGACGACTTGAGTCGTCGGCACATTAAATCCGAATTCACTTGAAATTGTAAATTATGAATTACTATGGTTTTCCCTAATTTTTTATTCTACGGAAGCATCTTTTTCGTCTTTCTCATCTTTTTCAATAAAATCTTCGTCATTACGAATTTCAACATTCTGAACCAAATCTACAGGAATCGGCTCTCGTACTCGTTTCTCAAACTCCTTTGAAGCCTGCTGAAAACAAACGTAAGCGATGCCGAACGAAGTCGCATAAGTGAGGGTCAAATGGAGCCAATTCAAATCATTTTGTAACAATAATCGACTCAATGTACCGATATTCATAACGGGAATCAAGTAAGCGAAAACGCTCGTGCCGAAGTTTGCAGAAATACCCATTAATATAAATAATCCGACACTGATTTTTAACGGTTGAATCCGATTTTGTCCTTCCTTGAACGTGCCTCGCTTGGTGATTGACCAACTCAGAAATGCAGAAAAGACTGCCGATAAAGGCAATAAACCTAACAAAATTAACGGCATATAATCGGTTCGTAAGGCGACCTTTAACATTCCTAAATAGACATTTCCAGAAGCTTGATAAGGTTGGAAAATCAAAATGGCAACCAAATAAAATAGCAAACCATGAAAAATACTAAATGTAGCAACCGCAAGGGTTTTACTAATTAAAATCTTTTTCGGCTCATCGGTTGTAATTTGCGAAAGTGCGTCATTGGTAAACAAAGTCAAAGCTGGATAAATGCCACCCAAAAATGCAAAATAAAATACTAACAACAAGAAGAATCCACCAATTTCATTAAAAACTGTTCCTGTACTTTTATTTTCCGAATTATCGGATTCTGGATTGTTAAAATCATTTTGACCAATAAAATTACTTGCATCAACTTCACTAACATTCACTGGATTTA
>Ga0222647_1000398_pt1 | contig 20119 bp, 13 predicted proteins | sample AntAcemetagen333_FD_179864 | JGI IMG/M metagenome (GOLD analysis project Ga0222647, IMG submission 179864) | Saline water microbial communities from Ace Lake, Antarctica - #333 | ecosystem: Environmental > Aquatic > Non-marine Saline and Alkaline > Saline | place: Antarctica: Ace Lake...
CCGTGCAATTGACATTTTTGAAGCGAACTTTTGAACCGAAAATCAATCAGAATCGACAGCCATTTGACAGGTCTTTCCACCAATAAAAAATGTATGGTAGTATGAAAATGACATTAAAAATGATGAATATTCGAAGAATATATACCCTGAAAGGGTAAAAGTAATAGCGATGGGCAACGGTAGGTTATATAATTCAATTTTCATTTTTGACGCTTACTCCTAAGTAGTGAGTCAAATTAATAATGTCGGTTAATTTTCATGCTTAAACCGTATCGGTTTTTAAAACCGACACGGTTTCTATTCGACACGATTAACTTGACTTACTCCTGAGTACTAAAACAAAACTTCAAAAATTAGAAGCAAATCCAATATTCAGTATCGAGTATGAAACGCATTAAAATATCAAGAAAGGCATCAAAATTGCCTATTAGATAATTGTACTATTTTATTGATAAATACTTAGCTTTAAGGTATTTATATTAATAAAATACAAATACGGAATAGGTTATTCGCCATTTCGTTTATTAAAATATGACTAAGGAAGAGGAATTAATAAATGATATTTTCAAAAGAATAACATTCTGATTGTTCCGTATGCCTTTGATTTTAATTTTTAATTTATTGCTAATCAATTTATTATACATTAAACAAAAAAATATGAAACGTCTTTGTGGAATGCTAATTTTTAGTTTGCTATTTACATTTCAAGTATTAGCGACAGACGCACCAAAAGAAATTTATACGATTCAAGTTGGCTCATTTACCAATCCTCAAGCCGAGCATTTTCGATTCTTATCAAATATTGGAATGGTTTATTTAGAACAAATTCCAAACAGCGGCTTGCAACGAGTTTTGGTAAGTAAATTTGAGAATAAAACCGTCGCTAATGAATATTTGACGAAAGTCAAAATGGTAGGTTACAGCGATGCTTTCATTGCGACACGCACGATTGACGATGCAAAAACGGTTAGAACCATTCAATTAGGGTCTTATAATATTGGCGAAAAAATAGATTTAACAGCGGAAAAGGCTTTGGGTAAAGTCGTTTTGCATGTTAAAGATAACGAGGTTCGGATTTTAATCGGTTATTATATAGACATTACAAGTGCAAAAATCGCCTTGGATAAGGCACGGGCGAACGGTTTTCCGTCTGCATTTATGAAAGAAACCGATATGGTTTGGATAGAAGATATCAATAAATTTGGAGAGGATTTCCTGAAATCTGGTGTGCCGAAAATTGAACAAATCAACGCTCAACCAGAAATCACGGTTCCATTAATTACCAAAAATTCAATTACGAATATTGGTAATGCAGAAACGGGTAATAATGACGACCAAACCAAGGCGAAAGCTTCGGTTGCAGGTTTGCAAGAAGCATTAAAAAATGATAATAAATACAGGGGAAATATTGACGGCATTTATGATAATAACACCAGTAACGGCTTAAATACCTTTCAACAGAAGGACGAGATGTATCAACGTTACGCACAAAGAATGAGAAATATTCCGCAGACCTATAGTCAAAAAGGTGAAGTTTCGAGCTTGCAGGGCAATATTGATTTAATTGAGTACAATCCAAATTTGGCAGCTAATAATCTGCAAGGATTTGCACATCCGTTAGCGAAAGTTTATACAGCTTATTTATATTTTACAGGTTTAGCAAAAAATAATGACGGACAAACTTCCGTCAATTTATTAATGAATGATGCGATTCAGCAGGCTTACGCCAATTTTGGTGGAGAATCCCGTTTTGATTATTCAAAACAGTATAACTACACTGACGTTCAAACGCTTATCCAACATTTGGCTTACATTTACAATATAACAGAAGACAATCCAAAAATTCCATGTTGGTTAGTTAAAGATCATAACAAGGAATTATCGCAGGCTTTTGCAGGTTTGAATCCGCCTTCGTTTACCGATTGTGAAGGGTTTGAAAGCATCAAAGAAATTCGGATTTTGCAAGCGATGGCTCAGGATATGGATATACTTTCAGAAACAGAGCGTTTGGCAAAAAGCAAAATCGAGAAACAAGCTTATACGGCTCGTAGAACGGAATTATACTTAAATCCGCCAACGATTGCACTTCCTGAACAGGAATTATACGAAATGTGGAATACCAACTTAGTCAATGCCGTAGAAAGAAATATCGAAAAAGACCCGCTACGCAAAGATATTTTGACGGCTTTCAAGGTGACTTATTTCATGGTTTATGGGAAATTAGAAAATCATTATTTACTAAATAATTATCCAGAAGACCAATCAAAAGCCTTAGCTTTAGCGACTTTATACGCTTTGGTGAATTATAATTTAGGTGATTATATTACGGAATATTAATATTACGGGTTGCAAGTTACGAATTGCGAGTTTCATCGTAATACGGTTAATTGATGATTATGAAAAACGCTATTGTGAAGGTTTCGCAATAGCGTTTTTTTTTATTTTTTATTCCTTTTTATCTCAAACATTTCTATTCAAACAAAAAGTTTTAATTGGTTAATTCAAAAACTGTCCGTAAATTTGTCCGTAAATAATTTGGAGCGTTTTGTATTTATACATTATTGCGATAAAATAATTCATAGTTCACAGTTATTTCAGCATGGCGACGATTAATTTCTATTTAGATAAAGCGGATAAAAAAGGGTTTGCACCGATACATTTGAGGGTGAATTGCGAGGGTTCGCAAATCAAGGTGGCGACTGGCGAAAAGATCAAAATTAAGGATTTTGATAAGGATAATCAATTGGTAAAAAATGAGGTAGAAAATAGTAATGAACTCAATCATTATTTGACTTATTTAAAAGATAGAACGAATGATTTATTTACCAATGGCAATAAAAAGCGGTACACCAATTCAGAGATAAAACGGCTGTTATCGAGTTATATCAATAATTACAAAGCAACGCAAAAAGTGAGTATTATAAAAGAACAATTACCTTTAGATAAAAAATCATTCACGTTTGTAGATTTATTTGCGGGTGCGGGCGGCTTTAGCGAAGGCTTTTTACAGGCGGAAGCAAAGGATAAGATTTTCGATTTTATTGTCGGAAATGATATTAATGAAAATTGCGAATTGACGCACATTGTACGGTATAATCATCAGTTGGGTTTAGATGCGGAGTTTTTGTGTCAAGACATTACCGAACCTGATTTTTTGGATAATTTATTGGCAAAAATCAACCACCGAAAGATTGATGTCGTTTGTGGCGGGCCGCCGTGTCAGAGTTTTAGTTTGGCAGGAAAACGCAAGAAATTTGATAAAAAAGATGACCTTTTTGCCCATTATTTAAAGGTGATTAAGGTCTTACAACCTAAATATTTTGTCATGGAAAATGTAAAAGGCATTTTGACAAAAGAAAAAGGAAAAATAAAAGAATTGATTTTAAATGAAATTAATTCAATTATTGATATTAAAGAAATTCCGAAAGTAGAAACCTTTATTAATGCGTTAAAAAAGACCGATTCAAAAAACGATTTTTTGATTGATTGTTGCTCACAACGTATTCATTTAGAACAGTTTACAGACGTAGAATTAGAAACAGAACAGGAAAAATATATCAAAAATATTGAGTCGAAATTCCGCCAAATAACGCCCAAAATTGTGGATTATCAAACCAGTAAAACAGACGAGAGAATTAGTACAATTCGCCATGGTTTTAATTTGCTTTTAAGGAATAAACAATGGGAAAAACTTCGTCGGGCGATTATCAAAGAAAAAGATTATTGTAATATTGATAACGATTATTTTGTCCAGCCCTTCCACGATTTTTTGACGGTTTTAGATGTAAATGAAATCATTGAAAAAATCGAAACGGCATTCAAAAAATTAGTAATACCAAAGGCTTATCAAAAAGATTGTGACGATATTTTGGAAGCGTTGAAAATTTATACCTTGAGTTTTGATGACACATTGACCTACATTAAATCGTTTTGCGATAAGTCGCAAAATACTGATTTGGAAAAGCTGATTGAGCACATTCGTTTGTACAAAATTGAAGCGCCTTTTGTGGCGAATGCGTCGAATTATGGTGTGCCGCAAAATCGGGAACGAGTTTTATTTATCGGTTGCCGAAAAGACCAAAAATTCATCGCTGAAATTCCTGCGACGGTGACTGAAAAAGAGAAAGTTTCGATTTTTGAAGCCATTTATGATTTGGATTTCGTCGGTAATGCCGAAGAAGCACATCATTACGAAACCGTTGATATTAAACGACAGTTCAACGCTTGTCCCGAATGCTCGGTAGGAACACCTGAAAAAATGCAGCAATTATTGAAGCAAAGGGCAATCGATGGAATGCCAAAAATTAGCAACGGGAAGACCTTTGCAGAATGGAGTAAAACTGGGCGATTGAAAGACCGTTTTAAACATATTGGCAACCCGTTTTATGTCAGAAATGCGGAAGCCTTAAAAAATGGTGAAAAATTTTATGACATTTTACACAATCACAAAACGAGTAATCAAGGTGCGGAAGTGATTGAACGACTGGAAATTATCCGCAAAAAAGGCGATTACAAACAAGCACAAACTGCCTTAAATGCTTGCGGTTTGGCTTCCAAAAAACGAAATTATACGGTTTTGAAACCCGAAAGACAAAGCCCAACAATTATGACTTCGCCTGACGATTACATTCATTACAGCAATCCGAGAGGTTTGACGGTTCGAGAAATGGCACGTTTGCAATCCTTTGATGACGATTTCGTTTTTCAAGGCAAACGCTCCACAGGCGGCAATAAACGCAAAACGGAAGTACCGCAATTTACGTTGGTCGGAAATGCCGTTCCGCCTCTAATGGCAAGGGCTGTGGCGATGGAAATTTTGAAAAATATAAAGTAACTCTTTGTATTAAACCGTGTCGGTTTTAAAAACCGATACGGTTTCTAACCTAAAATAAATGAGGAAACTAAGCCAAATCGAGGAAAATCGCTTGAAAATTTTTACCCAATTTTCGGTTTCGCTGACTTTAATTGAGCCGACAGCTACTGGTTTGAATAAGTCGATTATGGATGCGACGGCTGCGATTCGGAATTATTTAAAATCCAAAAATTTTCACGATTATCGTTTGCAGGGTCAAGGTTCGGAGCATAAAATTGTTGCGAAATGTTTGATTTACCAAGAACAAAAAATTTATAATTCTAAAGCTTCTTTATACCGTCCGAATACGAAAAAAGGTGATCCCAGGATTTGGTTTTCGGGTTTGACGAAATTCGCTAAAGCGAATGATATTTTAGTTTTAGTTTGCTTTAATAAAACAATTCACGTTGTTAATATTTCCCAATTAGCAATCGAAAAATTAGTACAATCGGTGATTTTAAATCCGATAAAAGAATTGTTGGAAACGATTGATTTTGAGGAAAGTGCGGTATCGAATGAGTTGTTGATTTTATTAAAAAATATTGCGGCAAAAGGTTGGATTCCGTCCATGTTATCCGCCGATACTTCGGTCGGTCGGACGTTGGAAACTGCTTTGGGAATTGACATTAATTCGTCCAAAAAACCAGATTATAAAGGCATCGAACTCAAATCTTTTCGCTCGAAAAGAAGCACGAGAAAGAGTTTATTTATGCAAGTTCCCGATTGGGAATTGAGTATTTTCAAAAGCTCAAGGGAAATTTTAGAAAATTTCGGTTATTGGCGAGAAGATATTTTTCGATTGTACTGCACCGTTTCTGCATCAAATGTAAATTCGCAAGGTTTATCACTGCGAGTCGATACAGATTTGGAACAATTAATCGAATTTTCAACTAACAAAAAAGTCGGTGATTTTGTCATTTGGACGTTGGAAAAACTACATAACCGATTGTTAGAAAAACACAAAGAAACGTTTTGGGTCGAAGCCGATAGCACACTTATTGACGGTAAGGAATATTTTCAATATAAAACCGTCGAACATACCAAAAAGCCGATTTTATCACAGTTTGATTTGCTTTTAGAACAAGGAATTATCACGGTTGACCATTTAATAAAACAAAAAGAAAATGGTCAAGTCGTGGAAAAAGGCCCAGCGTTTAAATTAAAATCGACGGGGTTAGATTTGTTATTTCCCCAGAGTGAAATTTATGATTTATTGATTAAGTCGGTTCTTTAGGGCTTCGACAAATCCCGTGATGAAATAAAACCCAGCCTTAGCTGATATTTTCGTGTTGATGTGTTGACGTGTTGACGTGTTGACGTTCGGCGTGACATCAACCACCGAGAAATCGGCACAGGTAGAAAATATTCAATAAGAACAAAAATTGAATTTCTTATGATATTTCTCAAAGAACTAATATTGTAAATTTGAAATAATCCGTATCCAAATTCACCACAGCATTAAGCCAAATTTTCTGCCACCGAGCTCACGCTCAACGTCACGGAAGTCCCTCGATTATTCGAACAAACGTTTATTTTTCCACTAATTTTATTCGCCCGATTATAAATATTTTTCAAACCATCACCATCATATTCGTCTGACGAATTAAAACCGACACCATTATCTTCTAAGATAATTTTGAACTTTTGACCATCTTCATTTATCGTCAAGCAAACGGAAGTACAGTCCGAATGTCTCAACGAATTATTCATTAACTCTTTGAAAATCAATAAGATATGGCGTTTATATTCCATTGGAATTACTTTATCTTGAAGCGGAGTATTGATGCCTTGCGACTTAAATTCTACGCCAGTTTGGTCGAATAATTCTTCACCAAAATCTTTGAGCTGGAGGAATAAATCTTGAACCGTATCTTGCTCTGGATTCAACGCCCAAAGCAAATCTTTCATTGAGTGATAAAGACTGCCTGCGGTATCGCTGACCTTATCCAAATACGGTGCAACCTCATGATAATGACCATTTAATTTCGATTTTGTGAGTTCTGTAAACATCGAAATCACGGTCAATTTACTACCTAATTCATCGTGAAAATCTTGTGCGGCGTTTTTGCGAACTCGTTCAATTTCTGCCAATTTTTGCATTTTTCCTAAGTATCGAATGTGATAAATCGCCCAAATCAAAAAGCTAATCAAACACAAATTTGCGAACAAGAACCACCAAGATTGCCAAAACGGCGCTTCGATGATAATTTTGACCGTATCACCGACTTTATTCATCGCTCCGTCACGGTTTTTTGCCAGCACTCGCAGCGTGTACGTTCCTGCTCCCAACTGTGTAAAATTCACCCGCCGACTGTTGCCCAATGATACCAAACGACCGTCATCTCCACCTTTTAGTTGATAAAAATATTCGACATCAGTCGGGTATAATAAATCTAAACCGATGAACTGAACGGAAAAGGAATTTTGGACATATTTTAAACTAATCGATTTTTCATTTAATAAATTATACGATTGATTACTGGTTTCTAATTGCGTCAAAAGTACATTTGGTGCTTTCGATTCCATTTCGATTTTAGACGGATAAAAACTTGTGTAACCATTGATACCACCGAAGAACAATTCTCCATCTTCAGCTTGAAAATAAGCCTTTCCATTAAATTCATTGCTTTGCAAACCGTCTTTTATATCAAAATTCGCGAAGGTCGAATGTTCAATATCAAACCTCGATAAACCTCTATTTGTACTTAGCCAAAGGTCATTTTTATCGTTAATTATCGTATAAACTAAATTGTTCGCCAGACCTTCTTTTTCGCCATACGACTGGAATTCAATTCGATTCTTTTGATTAATAACTTTTACCAACGCGCTATTCGTCCCAATCCAAATACCGCCATTTTTATCTTTACAAAGTGCCGTGATTCGACCACTAATTAGACTTTTTTGGTCATTCGGATTGTGCGTATAAACCTTCCCTTTTTTGGTTTGGAGGTGTTGCCAAAAATCGGTTGAAATATTGGTAAAATGAACAATTCCATGTGTCGAACCTATCCACCAATCATTATTTTTTCCTTTCAAAAAATAGCGGATTTGATACCCAAATTGCCGACTGCCTACGGTATCAATCACAATCGGATTTTCGCTCAATTTTTCGGTCGTTAAATCAAAACTATTGATGCCAGACCAACCGCCCAAATAGAGTTTTTTATTATTTTCATAAATCCCAAAAACCCCTCTTTCTTCCTCTTTTTTAGTTTGAAATAATTGGACAGCATAAGTCTTATTTTGTTGGATTAATTTCAATAAACCGATTGCAGAACCCAACCAAATTTGACCGCTTGAATCTTTATAAATTGTCGAAATTTGATTGGCATAAAAATCTTCTTTTCGTCCAATAATTGACATTTTTTCAATCAATTGGTAAACGTCTGTTTTTCTATTAAAACACAACAAACCAGAAGTCGTATTGAGCCAAAGTTCGTCACCTTTTTTAGTTATCAAATGAACGGAAGCACCGATTTTTTGACCGATTTTTGGAGATTTTAAATAGTTCGTCACGAAAGGTTTTTTACGTTCGTACATTTGCCCTATTCCCGATAAATACGTACCCAACCAATACAAACCTTCGTGATGATTGTCCTCGAAAATATTAAGAACCATATTGTCGTGCAGCGAGTTTACGCCATTCGTGAGGTGTTCGTATAAGACTGGTTTTTGGTAGGTTTTATTTTCATATTTTAAACTAAAAATCCCATGATAAGTACCGATAAATAGCTGCCCTTTTTTATCAACGTGCAAATCGTTGACGGTTTCATTTTTTTTATTATCAAAAAGCGGAATCGTTTGAAAAGTCCCATTTTCAAATAAGTGTAACGCCTTTCCCGTACCAATCCAAATTCGCCCCAAAGCATCTTCTTCAACCGCTCGAATGACGTTATTGGTCAAGCCGTTTTTAGTATTTTTATTGGCAAGCCAGTGTTGTTTTTTGGTTAAATTCGTCTCCTTATTTTTCGTTTCAATTTGGTATTTAAATAGGCCTTTTGATGTGCCGAGCCAAAGGTTATTTTTGCTATCGACCAAAATATCTTTGATGTAATTCAAATCGGGAAAAGAACGTACTAAACTCGAATTGTACTGAAATCGTTTGAAAGAAATTGTTTTATTTTTAATTTCAATTAAATTCAAACCATTCGATGTACCGATCCAAATATTGCCCTTTTTATCAGTATGAATTGTGGTAATATTATTACTCGAAAGCGATTGATTATCAATAGGATTATGATAAAATCGGGAAAACGTTCCATCGTTAGGATGAAACAAATGTACGCCTTCGTTTTGCGTACCGACCCAAAGCTGATTTTGATTATCAATACTTAAAGCGGTGATAAAATTTTCGGAAAGAGAGGAAGAATCGAAAGGAATGTTTTTAAAAATCATAAAATTATTGCCGTCAAATCGATTCAAACCGTCTTGTGTACCGAGCCACAAAAAACCATTCGCATCTTGAGCAATCGCATTGATACTACTTTGCGATAAGCCTTCTGCCAACGAAATTTGTTTGAAATGATAATCCTGTGCCGATAGCGAAATCGTGCAAAACAGCAACAATAATAAAATAAAGTGCTTCATTATGATTCGTTTTAATAGTTGACTTTTTATTTTTTTAACCGCACTTTTTTAATTTAGATAAGGATTCTCACGGATTATTTCAAGTTTATAATTCATAATTTTAAGAAAATCAACCGTTTAAGAATCTGTATAAATCTATATCTGATATTTATTCTAATTTCATCCTAAGTTAAACCACTATACATTTTTAATTGAACCATAACTTGTCCCATTTTTTATTTTATAGTAGTATGATTCAAAGTCTAATTTTAATAAAATCGGTAAGCAATGAATATTTCGTAAAATCCAAACCAATGTACTAAGGAAATCATAAAATTCCCTATATGATTGAGTAAATAACATTTTTTTAGGAGATGCTGTACCGTCGGACTTATTCGACGGGTAGCGATAATTTCATAACTGACAAAAGCCATTTTTTACTATGAGTCACGTCATTTTTTTTTACTTGTTATGGTGATAACTTGCAATTATAATCAAAGGGAAAAAAGCTGAAAAATGAAAGCATTTTGAAGCGATGTAAAATAAACAAGCACCTCAAATATTATTTAATATTATTGCTTCGGTGTCAGTAAATTTCTAATCGGGATTAGAAACGAACCAAGTAAAACCAACTGTCTCTGGTGCAATAACTAAAATATCACCATGAACTTCTCAGTAACAGGAATGCAATTTGGAATAGGGCTTATTGGAATCAGTGTATTTGTAATGGCAGTGATATTTTTCTTAAAATATCGAATTGCACACACGAAAATTCATCATCTTAAAAATCATTTGGTTAGAAAATATGATGAAGCGGACGTTTTTAAATTGAGTGGAATATTTTGGAAAATTGGCTTGATTACAGCTATTGGCTTAACGATTTTAGCCTTCGGTTGGACGACTTACGATACCACAATTGATGTTAGTGATTACGATACGAATATTGTTGATTTTGAAATCGAAGCACCAAATACTGTGCAGCAGCCAACATTACCACCACCTCCGCCGCCCCCCTCAACAGTCATCGAAACGACGATGGATTTGACGGTAGAAGCGCCTAAGTTTCAGGATCAAACGGTTACAAGAGATGTGTCAAACGTGGTGCAGCCGCCAGTCATAGGTGCAAAACCAGTCGTGAAACTTGTAAAACGACCTTTGCCGCCACCCAAAAAAGTGGTGGAAGAGATTGAAGAAGTTTTCTCTATTGTGGAAGAAATGCCCCGTTTTGTAGATTGTAATATTGACGGAACGTATGATGATAAAAAGAAATGTGCGGATAGAAAGATGTTGGAATTTATTTATGAAAATGTAAAATATCCAAGCGTTGCTCGTGAAAATAATGTGGAAGGAACGGCAGTAATTAGTTTCGTTGTTGAAAAAGATGGTTCGATTTCTACTATAAAAGTGCTTCGGGATCCTGGTGCAGGTTGTGGAGAAGAAGCTATACGGATTGTTAAGTTAATGCAAAATTTGCCTGATAAATGGATTGCCGGACGACAAGGTAATCTAAATGTTCGGGTACAATTTAATTTACCCATTCGTTTCCGGTTAGCTAAGTAAGAGGCAGTTTTAAGCAGTTTAAGTAGTTATCGTGATGATGTGATTTAGTTTTTAATGATTTAAGTGTAAAATACGTTTAAACGATTGTCATCGAAACTACTAAAGCTAAAGAAAAGAGTTAAGGTTGAAAATTTTCAATCTTAACTCTTTTTTTATGCCAACACACCAGAATCGAAACCCTTCACATCTAACCCATCAAATTATCGAATGAAAGCATTTGATAGCTATTTTGATGAGGTGAAATTTTATCGTGGTTTTAAAAATCTTATTTTAATTTTTTTAAATACCAACACACCAAAATCTAATTAAGGTACATCTAAGAGGACAAATAAGACAAAAGAGCCTTTTTTCAAAAAACGATAAATTGAAAACCATCGAACATTTAAAAAGATTTTAAATCTTGAAAAACAAAAGCGATTGATAAAACACGTTTTGATTACTTTTTTTATTTTTAAAATTCGATTTAATGGTTCAAACTGTCGTTAAAGTTTCAAATCCTTTGTGTATCAAAAAAACAATTTTTCAGAATTCTATGAATTCTATTAAAAAAGATTAATTTTGGGCAAATTCTAATTTTGAAGAATTTAAAGTTCTTATACTAACAAAAACTAATTTTAAAAATTTTATGAGTTTCCCTACAGATTTAAAATACACAAAAGAACACGAATGGGTTCGTGTAGAAGGAAATGTCGCAACTATCGGCATCACAGATTTCGCTCAAGGTGAGCTTGGTGATATTGTTTATGTGGAAGTCGAAACAATCGACGACACAATTGCAAAAGACGAGGTTTTCGGTTCGGTAGAAGCTGTAAAGACGGTTTCTGATTTATACATGCCCGTTTCGGGGACGATCATAGCATTCAATGATTCATTAGAATCTGAGCCAGAGGTAGTGAATAGCGACCCTTACGATACTGGTTGGATGATTAAGATTGAAATGAGTGATATGAGCGAATTAGAAGATTTAATGGATGCTGCGGCTTACGAAGCTTCATTATCATAATTAATTGAATGTTGAAATATATTCCAGCAATTATTTGGGCGTGCGTGATTTTATATCTTTCCGCCTTTCCAGGACCGCAAATAGAAATTGATTTCGTTGCACCTGATAAGTTAGGGCATTTTGCAGCATATTTCGTGTTGGGTGTTTTAATTGTTTGGAAAAACATAAAAAATCGAGAAAAACTGTCAAGAAATTTATTTCTAACAGTTCTTGTCATAGGAGCATCTTATGGTGTTTCCATGGAAATAATGCAATATCTATTTTTTCCGAATAGATATTTTGAATACGGCGATATGCTCGCCAATTCTTTAGGAAGTTTTTTTGGACTATTAACAGTTCAAATTTATTGTTTAAATAAAAAATAGCTAAACTATGGATTTATCAATCACCGGATCACAATTTGGTATGAGTATGTTACTCATTGCTGCTGTTGTGATTGGAGCTATTCTTTTGGTTCGTAACATGATAGGCTCAAACGCTGAGAAACTATCAGAGAAATACAAAGGAACGGCTTCTGCCAGCATGAAAAAATATCCTGAGGCTAATGTATTTAACCTAAGTAGTACTTTTTGGAGACTCGGTTTAGTTTGTTCAATCGGTTTAGCAGTTTTAGCTTTCAGTTGGACGACTTACGAGGAAAAAGTAGATATTAGTGGTTATTCATTAGATCTTCCAGATGATATTGAAATGGAATCCCCACGTACTGCGGAACCACCACCGCCGCCACCACCACCACCGCCACCAGTAATTGAGGCAGTGCCAGATGAAGAAGTGGTCGATGAAGCGCCGAAGTTTAAGGATCAAACGGTTACTAAGGATGTAGCAAATACACCCGTAAAACCAGCGGAAAAACCAAAACCGAAGCCAAAACCAAAACCGAAGCCAGCTCCTAAAAAAGAAGTGGTAGATGAAATCTTCCAAGTGGTAGAGCAAATGCCTCGTTTTCCAGGTTGTGAAGATATAAGTTCGGATGAGGAAAGAACACTGTGTGCTCAGAAAAAACTTTTAGAATACATCTACAAAAACATCAAGTATCCGACAATCGCTCGTGAGAATGGTGTAGAAGGAACAGCAGTTGTTTCTTTCGTTGTTGAAAAAGATGGTACTATTAGTGATGCGAAAATTATTCGTGATCCAGGAGCAGGTTGTGGAGAAGAAGCTTTAAGAGTTGTAGACAAAATGAACGGATTATCCGCAAAATGGACACCAGGAAAACAACGTAATGAGAACGTTCGTGTTCAGTTTAACTTGCCAGTTCGTTTCCGTCTTGAGTAATACTCGACAAACTCGATGACATTTAACAAAATATTATATAAAAAAGGTTGTTCTTCCGAGAGCAACCTTTTTTATTTTTACGCTGTTCGGTTTTTGCATTGTTCGGTTGTTATTGCCTTACGGCTCATTATTACATTGCTTCATTGTTTTTATCGTTCAACGATTAACAATCGAACAATCGAATAAGGAGCCGTAGGCGATAAAAATGAAACTGTATAGCTTTATCAACTTTAACGGTCTCATAAATATTGACGGTATGAATATCGTTGTTAATTTTGAGAGTCGCTTTGGTTTTGGTAAAAATATAGGCTCTTTGACAATTTCTGCAAAATTCGAATAAATTGAGATTTTCGTAACGGCTGTCTTTAGCTGCCGCAAGGATTTTGAGACTTTTCGGAAGCTAAAGTAGCCGCTACGTACAGAAATTGTCAAAGAGCCAAAATATAATTCAAGTCAACTTTTTCGATACAAATTTTTTAATGTAAATTTTCGTTTCTAAATCGGTATCCGTCAATTACCTTTACACCAAAATACCTCAATACCTTTGTACCTTTATACCGAACATTTATAAAAAATTAAATAATATGAAATATCGCTTTTTGCTTTGTGGGTTTTTCTTAATTATGGGAATAACCGCCTATGCTCAACCAGAAACTTTGGCTCAAGAGTATTTTAGAAATGGAGAATATGAAAAAGCGGTAGTGCTTTACAAACAATTATATGACCAAAACCAGTACAGCGATTTTTATTTTACTCGATATTTAACGTCTTTGCTGTCTTTGGAAAATTATAAGGAAGCGGAAGGTTTGATTAAAAAACAAATCAAGGCTTATCCTGACAAGATTCAGCTATACGTGAGTTATGGTAACCTTTATGAGCAGCAATTTGAGATGGAAAAAGCTCGAAAAAAATATGAAGAAGCCATCGAACAATTACCTGCCGAACGCTATCAAGTTATTCGTTTAGCGAATTCTTTTATTCAATTAACGAAGTACGATTTGGGATTACAAGCGTATGAAAAGGGACAAAAGGTTCTAAAAGATAAAACCTTATTCGCTTACGAATTGGGTGATTTATATCGTAGAAAAGGGGATTCTAAACCAATGGTGGAAAATTATTTGAATGCTCTTTTGGAAAATCCTTCTCGCTTGACTTCTATGAAAACGCTTTTTCAACGTTATTTGACGGAAGACGATTTCAAAGAATTAAAAATTCAATTGTACGGTAGAATCCAAGAAAATCCTGATGAAAGTATTTATCCTGAAATGTTAACATGGTTATTTATTCAAGATAAAGATTATAAAAGTGCATTGCGTCAGGTTCGGGCGATGGATAAGCGGCTGAAGGAAAATGGCGGTCGGGTGTATCGCTTAGCTCAAACTGCTGCTACTGACGGCGATTACGAAACGGCAATCAAAGCGTACAACTACATTGTAGAAGAAAAAGGCAAAACAAATACCTATTATATTGAAGCGAAACGAGAAACTTTAATTTGTAAAAGAAGTCAATTGGTCACTGGTTACGATTATACGATGGACGAATTACGTATTTTAGAAGTTGAATATTTATCCTTTTTGACAGAATTTGGCAAAAATAAAAATACGGCAAGTATCGTCTTAGAACTCGCTGAGTTAGAAGCTTTGTATATCAATGATTTAGATAAAGCGACAGAATTATTGTCAGAATTAATTGAATTTCCCGGTGTTCAAAATCAATTGCAAGCAAAGGGAAAAATTGCCTTAGGGGATTATTATTTGATGCAAGGGGAACGTTGGGAAGCGACCTTATTGTATTCGCAAGTAGATAAGGATTTTAATGACGATGTTTTGGGACAAACGGCTCGTTTTAAAAATGCAAAATTGTCTTATTATATGGGCGATTTTGAATGGGCTCAAGCTCAATTTAGTATTTTGAAAGCCTCAACATCTAAATTGATTGCAAATGATGCCTTGGATTTGTCGGTTTTTATTATGGATAATTTAGGATTAGATACAACGGTTGCCCCAATGTTTATGTTCGCAACAGCGGATTTATTGGCTTTTCAGAATCAATTTGAGGTAGCTTTTACGCTTTTAGATGAAATCAAAACCAAGTTTCCCAAACACTCTTTGGAAGACGATATTCTTTATACCAAAGCAAAAATTTATTTAAAACAACAAGATTTAACGAAAGCGGCAACGCTTTTTGAAACGATTGCGAATGATTATCCAGAGAGTATTCGGGTCGATAATGCGTTATTTGCATTGGCAGAATTATATGAATCGTATTTGGACGATAAGCCAAAAGCAACAGAATTATACAAACGAATTTTCATGGATTATTCCAGTAGTACCTTTGCCGTAGATGCGAGAAAACGCTATCAAGAATTGGTAAAAGACGTGCAGTAGGTAGGTTTTTGGGATAGAAAAATATTGATTTTAATTAAAAAAAGGATAATGCTTTAAAGCATTATCCTTTTTTTTCTGCAGTAGTATCACCTTAAAACTCGAAAATCTAAGAAAATAATCCGACCATAAATACAACATAAAGAAGCAATAAAGTCATGCCTTCGTATCGAGAAATCCGACTGGATAAACACATAATGGCAAATAGAACCGTGACGCCGACCATCATTGGTAAACTAAATTCTACGATTTCTGCTGGAATCTCAATTTCTCCAAAAAACCTTGGAAAACTCATTACCGCAAAGGTGTTGAAGATATTTGAACCCACGATATTACCAAAAGCGATTTCGGTATTACCTTTTCTTGCTGCGGTTACACTGACCAAAACTTCGGGAAGCGATGTACCTAAAGCCACCAAACTCAACGCAATAACGCCAGTTCCGATGCCTAATAATTCCGCAATATTTTGAATAGATTGAACGGTATAAGTCGCACTAAAATAGATTAAAGCACCGCTACCAACCACCAATAAAATGGTTTTCCAATCAACTTTTTGGCGTTCAGTTTTTTCTTCCGAATCATCATCATCCGATTTGCCAAAAGTATAAGCTAAAAAGATGAGCATTCCAGCTATTAAGATGAAAGCATCTACTATTGTTAGTTTTAAATCAGCGATGACGAGCCACAAAATCAAGGAAGAAGCCACCAACATCGGCATATCGACATCCATGATATTCCGCTTGATTACGATTTTTTCTTTTGAAACCAATGCGACCAAACCCATTACCAATAAAATATTAGTAATATTTGAGCCAATTGCATTTCCTGCGACAATCTCTGAACTGCCCATTGTCACGGCAGAAATGGAAGAAGCCAATTCTGGTAAAGATGTTCCGACTGCAACGATGGTTACCCCAATAATGAATGACGGAATACCTAATGCAATACCGATTTTTTCCGCACCATTAACGAACCAGTCTGATGCTTTTACCAAAAACGCTAAACTGACTATAAACACTCCTGACCAAAACAACAAATCTATAATATTTGATTGTGATTTTAAAATTTACGGCATAAACCGAGATTAAAATGACTGATTGAAATGATAAATTAGCCTAAATCGTAGCATATTATCAATTTACATACTATCATTTTATTAAAAATTTATTCCTGCCTTTCCAAACGAATGAAAATTTCCAATTCTAAATTTAAAACTACAAAAAAAGACGTAACTTTTTGGAGTTACGCCTTTTTTGTAAATTATTTACGAATTTCCCTTATCAATTTTATGGTATTAAAATTAAAAGGAAACATCATTTTGCATTTATGCACCACCTTCTGCCGCCGCTGCTGTTTGAGCAGAACGTAAAGCACGAGGAATTTCGACAGATGCTAAAGGAATTCCTGAAGAGGTCATCACTTCTATATTCTCAACAGCTTCAATATCACGAACTCGGATTGATTTACCCAAACCTAAAGTTTCGACACTCGCAGATACGTGATCTACTAAGTGTTCAGGAGTCGTCTTGATTTTCACCTTACGAGTAATGTGCATCAATTTACCCCCTAATTTTACACCTGGAGCCGTTCCAAATAATCTTACAGGAATCTCAGCGATTAAGTTGTGACCCGGTCGTAAGAATAAAAAGTCAGCGTGTAATAATTTATCCGTCACTGGATGGTATTGTGTATCTTTTAAGATTGTACTATACGTTTCTCCTTCTACAGAAACTTCAACAAGTTTGAAATCTGATGTAAAAATTAACGTTTTGAAAGCAGCACTCTGAGCCGTGAAACTAATTGTTTTTCCACCACCATAAGCAACACATGGTACTAAACCTTCTTTTCTCATAGCCTTTGTGGCTTTTTTCCCGAATTCAGTTCTTACTGTACCCTCAATTGCGACTGTTTGCATCGTATTTAATATTTTTAATGTTGTTAAAATTGTTAGAATTTCCGACCCTAACTTGTTTTATTTCAATATGTTAGCTCATAATAATGTGTTATGAGCGTAACTGCTTTTCTAAAAGCGAGTGCAAAATTAGGAAAAAATATTTATCTAACAAGAGGTTATAAAATATAAATTAATAATACCTTATATTTAGTCGAATTAATTAAAGTTTCTTTTGGATTTAAACATCGTTTCAATATATTTAATAATACTGCTATATTTGTAACTACACAATAATTTTTTGTACAAAATCGGAAATGAAATTTATTAGTGATTCAAAATATTTATCTTAACAAATTGAAATTTCATTAGTATTAAATTATAAAATAGGTATTTTTGCTAAAATTTTAATTTGAATCTCAAATTAGATCTATTTTTTCATTTAACTAAAAGTCAGAATAATATGAAATATCTCATAGTTGTAGCGGGACCAACTGCTTCAGGAAAAACAGAGTTAGGAATTAAATTAGCACAGCACTTTGACACTTCTATTTTGTCTGCTGACAGCAGACAGTTCTACCGAGAAATGATCATCGGTACAGCGAAACCAACGGAAGAGGAATTAGCGCAAGCGGAGCATTTATTTATTAATAATCTATCCATACACGATAATTATAGTGTAGGAGATTATGAAAGAGATGCGTTGAAAGCATTGGATGAAATTTACAAAGAAAAAGAGGTCGCCGTAATGGTCGGTGGTTCTGGTTTGTATATTCAAGCGGTGTGTGAAGGGTTAAATGAGTTCCCAAAAGCATCACAGGAGATTCGTGATGAATTAACCAAGACTTACGAAAAACACGGTATTTGGATGCTTCAGAAAGAATTGAAGGAAGTTGATCCAGATTATTATGAATTCGTAGATACGAATAATCATCAGCGATTAATTCGTGCTTTAGAGATTTATCGTGCATCAGGTAAGCCGTATTCTTCTTTTAGAGATCAAGAAAAAACGGAACGTTCTTTTATTCCAATTTATATTGTTTTGGATTGGGATAGAGATGACCTTTATGATAAAATCAACCTTCGGGTAGATGTCATGATGAAAGATGGTTTGTTAGCAGAAATGGAAGGTCTTTATGACCATAAAGATTTGAATGCGTTGCAAACGGTTGGTTATCAAGAGTTTTTTGGTTACAAAAACGGTGATTACGATGTTTATGAGGCGATTCGCTTAATAAAACGGAACTCTCGTCGTTATGCAAAACGTCAAATGACGTGGTTCAGAAAAATCGAAGAAGCAGGATTTTATCATCCAGAGGAAATGGACAAAATCTTACGATTCGTTAAGATCGAAATGGGGATAGAAGTACCGCCTTTAGAAGACGAAAACAGTGTGGATGAGGGGGACGAGGAAATGGATGAAGAGGTGGATTTTGAGCCAATTGATGATTTTTATACTGACTAATTATGGTTATAATATTCATTAAATATTAGTAACTTATCGCAATAATTTGAAAATCAATACTTCAAACTTAAAAAAAAGTTAAGTTTATTTAATATTCTAAAAAGGTAGAATTGTACTCAATTCTACCTTTTTTATTTTTTCAATTAATACCGCAATTGATTTTTATAAAATCAAATATTTTAAGCCTAAATTCAATAAAACGAAACGAAAAAGATGGAATTTTTAGGAATTGATATCGGTGGCTCAGGAATAAAAGGAGCGATTGTAAATACCGAAACTGGTGAATTAATAACGGAAAGATACCGTATCCCGACACCACAGCCCGCAAAACCAGAGCATATCGCTCAGGTAGTCAAGGAATTAGTCAATCATTTTGAATGGAAAGGTGCGGTCGGCTGTTGTTTCCCGACGGTTGTCGTGAATGGTCAATGTCGTTCAGCAAGTAATTTGCATGAAGACTGGATTGGCGTTCAGATTGATGAGTTATTCAGTGAATATTGCGACGGTTTGCCCTTTTTTGTAGCGAATGATGCGGATTTGGCTGGGGTTGCAGAAATGGAATTAGGTGCTGGAAAAGGAATAATGGGCAAAGTCCTAATGGTCACCATCGGAACTGGATTGGGAACTGGCTTTTTCTTTAATGGTCAATTAATTTCCAATGCGGAATTTGGACACATTCGATACACCAACGGTAAACCGATTGAACATTATGCAGCGGATTCTGCACGAAAAAGAGAGGATTTAAAAATTAAGGATTGGGCAAAACGTTTTGATGAGTTTTTGCATCATGTCGTTCGTGTTTTCTCGCCAGATCATTTTATTATTGGTGGTGGAATCAGTAAAAAATATGAGAAATTTGAAAATTTGCTGACTATTGAAGTACCGATTGAGGTCGCTTATTTTAAAAATAATGCAGGAGTTATTGGGGCAGCTTTGTTTGCGAAAGAAAACAATGAAACGAATTAGTAAAATCTACCTTTCAAGATTATAATTCTTTAATATAGGCTGTACAATCGAGTACAAAAAGTTCCCTAACTTTTTGTACTTGATTTAAGCAGCTTTGGTTGTTGTTTTTTTCAATTTTAATTGGTTGCATTTTATGCTTTCTAAAGCACTTTGAGTT
>Ga0222647_1000400_pt1 | contig 20008 bp, 10 predicted proteins | sample AntAcemetagen333_FD_179864 | JGI IMG/M metagenome (GOLD analysis project Ga0222647, IMG submission 179864) | Saline water microbial communities from Ace Lake, Antarctica - #333 | ecosystem: Environmental > Aquatic > Non-marine Saline and Alkaline > Saline | place: Antarctica: Ace Lake...
AAAAAGCACTAAGTATCGGTGGCGTTTATTCTGTTTCGTCTTCATTTTATAAAAAAGGAACTACCGACGAAAAAGAGGTTCAAATTGATTTATTAATTGATAGAAATGATAATGTAATTAATATCGTCGAAGTCAAATTTTATAATCAAGAACTTACTTTGACTAAAGCACAAGCCGAACAACTACAACAAAAAATATGGGCTTTTCAAACGGCTACCAAAACTCGAAAACAACTTTTTTTAACGCTAATTACGACTTTTGGATTGAAACATAATCAGTATAGTTTGGGTTTAGTGCATCAGATTTTGAAGTTAGAAGATTTATTTTAGCAATCAAAAAAGGCGATAAGTTTTAAAACTCATCACCTTTTCAAATATCATATCGAAAGGCGTCGGACGCTTTTAAAGCGTCCGACTCCTAAGCCCGTATTTATTCTGGTCGCATCTGTGGGAAAAACAATACTTCTTGAATCGAAGATTGATTCGTCAACATCATCACCAAACGGTCGATGCCGATGCCTAAACCAGAGGTCGGCGGCATTCCGTATTCCAATGCACGTAAAAAATCTTCATCTAAAGGCATTGCTTCGTCATCGCCACGGTTAGACAGTTTCAACTGATCTTCAAATCTCGCTCTTTGGTCAATCGGATCGTTCAACTCAGAGTAAGCATTAGCAATCTCTTTACCGTTTACGAACAGCTCAAAACGCTCTACTAAACCTTCTTTCGAGCGATGTTTTTTGGCTAAAGGCGACATTTCCACCGGATAATCCGTGATATAAGTCGGTTGAATTAAATTATCTTCGACTTTTGCACCAAATATTTCATCAACTAATTTTCCTTTGCCATGACTCGGTTCTACATGAATTTTCAAATCTCTACAAACTTGACGCAAACCATCTTCGTCCATTTCTGAAATATCAATTCCTGTATATTCTTTGATAGAATCGTGCATGGATAATTTGCGGTAAGGACCTTTGAAATCAATTTCGTTGCTGCCGATTTGTGCTTTCGTTGTGCCGTTTACAGCCATTGCAACGTGTTCCAAACAATCCTCAACCATTTTCATCATCCAAATATAATCCTTGTAGGCAACGTAAATTTCCATTGCCGTGAATTCTGGATTATGCGTTCTGTCCATACCTTCGTTACGGAACATTTTAGCAAATTCAAAAACACCGTCAAACCCTGCGACAATCAGCCTTTTCAAATACAATTCATTTGCAATTCGCATGTACAACGGCATATCCAATGTGTTGTGATGCGTCTCAAACGGACGAGCCGCCGCTCCGCCGTGAATCGGTTGTAAAATCGGTGTTTCGACTTCTAACCAATCTTTTGCCACGAAGAAATTACGCATTGACGTAATGACTTTTGAACGTTTCAAAAAGATTTCTCTGTATTGTGTATTCACTGTCAAATCCACGTAACGCATGCGATAACGCAGTTCTGGGTCTTTGAATTCATCGTAAACGTTCCCCTCTTTATCTCTTTTCACGACTGGTAACGGACGCAATGTTTTACCCAAAAACGTCAACTTACGAGCATGAATCGACACCTCGCCAGTTCCGGTTGAAAATAACTCGCCTTCTACAGCAATATAATCGCCAATATCCAGCAGTTTGACTAATTTTTTGTAGCGTTCCTTTTCTTCCGGCGTATCGCCCAAATCTTTTTTACCAATGTATAATTGAATACGACCTTGCGAATCTTGCAGCTGAGCGAAAGGTCCACGTTGTCCCATAAATCGTCCTGCAACATGAACATTTCCACGTTTTTCAGGTTGAAAATCGCCCAAAGAAGTGACTTTGATTTCTGCACAGTAATCCACAAAAGACATCGCTTCCCGACCAATTTCCGCATCAAATTCAACCGTTTCGCTAACCGCTACTTTTGCCATTAGTTCAGCATCAGCCAAAGCCTTTTCACCATTGAAACGGTTCTGCAACAAGCCATCCATCAAAACTTTCGCCCCTTCTTCACTCACCCCTTTTATCGCTGCCAATTGTTTACACAAATTCGCACGATATATTTCTGTTGTATAATCCGTTGATTTAAAATCAACATCGACTTTTGCTGCTGGATAGGTTTCAAAACCTAAATCCGCTATCCTTTGTAGGTTCTCCCGTCTTACGATCTCCTGTTCGCTTAATTTCATTTTTTATAATTTCATGGTTTCATTGCTTCATAGTTTCCTCATTGAAACGCAGCTACAACGGCACTTTATATTGATAAATATTCAACATTAATAATAGAAAACAAGGCTAAATGTTTAGGGAATGTTTGAGCCGTTTAAGTCGTTTTTTAGTTTAAATCATGCTGCCAAAAACCGTTTAAACGATTGGTTTGCATGAAAACTACTCAAACTAATTTTTTTGTTTTTAAAATTTTGCTGCAAAAGTACGAACTATGAATTGTTTAAACAAATTCCTTTTTTTGAAAGTAGAAATTCAAAAAAAACAGGATTGTCCAAATTAATGAACAATCCTGTTGATGACTTTTTTTTGTAATAAAATGCGATAATTTGCTATTTCGCTACAAGAATTTTATCCACAATTACTTGACTTTCATCTTCTGAATAAATCTGAATGACGTAAGTGCCAGCAGGAAGGGAATCGACCGAAATCGTTTTCGATTTTTGATTGTTCAAATTTTCGGTTTGTACCAATTGACCAACCATATTATAAATCTGAATTTTATCAAAATTCAAGGTCGGATGTTCGATTTGAATTTGTAATAAATTAGTCGTCGGATTCGGACTCAATATTAAATTCGCTGCTACTTTGGAGATGAATTTTGTATTGACATCAAAATCAAAATTCGCCATTAAATCCCGATTCGCCACAGCCGTAAAGGTGTAAGTTGCAGCATTAGAAACATAAGTTCCATTCTCGTACCAACCTTCAAAAATCCATGGTGAACTTGCATTAGGCGTTGCCGTTACCGTAACTTGTTGCCCATACGTGTAATTTCCGCCGCCAGATATTATTCCACCTTGTAAGGAATCCGCAGTTACATTAATCGCAAATTGCTGTTGCGAAAACTCAGCCGTTAACGTTCTATTTGCGGTAACGCTAAACGCATAATTTGCATTGGTAGAAACCGTCATACCGTTTTCGCTCCAACCTGTAAAATTCCAACCTGTATTGGCGGAAGCCGTAACCGTTACAGATTGACTGTTGATAAATGTTCCACCGCCTGAGGTTGAACCACCAGTTATTGGATTTGCACTTGTCGAAATCGTGTATTGAATTTGCGAAAACTCAGCGGTCAAAGTACGATTTGCGGTAACGCTAAACGCATAATTTGCATTGGTAGAGACCGTCGTGCCGTTTTCGCTCCAACCTGTAAAATTCCAACCTGTATTGGCGGAAGCCGTAACCGTTACAGATTGACCATTATTAAATGTACCGGCACCGCTAACCGTACCGCCTGCCGTTGGATTCGCAGACAAACTAATCGTAGAAGTTGTTACACAATTCAAGGTGTAATTCGTTGCCGTCCAAGCAAAAGTATTATCCGTTTCATCACTTTCAGCTACGACATTCGTATAATCAATAATATAACCGATGTAATAACTCGAACCATCGTTCAAACTCGTTATGCTACACAAATCAATATTTTGGCTAATTATTGAAGTTGCATTGGCTGCCAAACTGCTAATTGTTGCGGTATAAATTGGTATATCGCCAGTTGAAATTATCGTATTGGTAGAAGCATAAAAACGGACATCAAAGGCTCCAGCCGTAGTTCCGCCATTATTTTCAATCGTTGCACCTACGGTTACGTTATTTCCAGATGCGGAAATATTATCGGTTTGTTTGGTCAAGTTTGGTGAACTTAACCCTTGTTTTTTATAAACCAATGTTGTATTTGTCGTATTAGTTTGACAATTATGTTGGGTAACATGAACTCTGACGACCCCTGTGAAAGTCGCTGTCCAAGTGATTTTAGATTGTGTTGAACAAAAATCATCATTGTAATCAATGAAGGTATTGCTACCATTAGTCAGTGTCAATTCCGAATCATAAGATGCACTTCCACCGTCAGCCGTACACAAACTCCATTCGTAGATTTCGCCAGACACGACATTATGAACTGAATATTCTCCTGCGTAAATCAACGCTGAAGCAGTTTGCCATGAAGTGGTTGGCGTAAATATCGTTGCTGGATATTGTGATGTTCCAAGGCAGCCAGTTACGCAATTTAAGGCAACGCTCGGATTAGTCCAACCCCAAATATTATCTATTTCATTACTTTCCGCAACTGTATTAGCGTAATCAATGATGTAACCGATATAATAAGTTGTGTTATTGGTTAAAGCCGTGATAGTACACAAATCTATAGTGACATTAGTGATTGCTGCACTCGCTCCAACCGCCAAACCGTTCGTGGCAGTTCCAGTATAAATTTCAATATCGCTTGTTGAAATAGTCATATCCGTAGAGGCATAAAATCGAACGCTAAAAACGCCTGCTGCTGCCGTTCCGCTATTCTGAATGGTTGCACTAATGGTCACCGAATTTCCCGCAATAGTTAGATTATCGCTCACTTTACTCAAGTTTGGCGAGCCACTTGAAGCCTGTTTTTTATAAACCAATGTCGTACTAGTCGTATTGGTCAAACAATGATATTCCGTTACATGAACTCGAACTGTTCCCGTAATCGTTGCCGTCCAAGTGATTTTGGATTGCGTTGAACAAAAATCATCATTAAAATCCAATTCATTATTACTCGCATCGGTCAGCGTTAATTCGGAGTCATAAGACGCACTTCCGCCGTCTGCCGTACACAAACTCCATTCGTAAACATCGCCAGCCGTTACGTTATAAACCGAATATTCTCCAGCGTAAATATTAGAAGCCGTAGTTTGCCAAGCACCCGTTGGCGTAAATATTCCAGCAGGATATTGCGAAGTTGCGGCACAACCGTTGATTAAACCAGTTCCGCCACCACCGCCAGCTGAACAAACTAAATACGCTCGTTGATTTAGTGCCGAAAATGAAATTCTTGCATATTGCTGTGGCGAGAAAAAGCTTCTACATGATTTTCTTGAATAAGACATCAGATTGGTGACATCTGGTGCATAAGCAGCACCATTAGGGTCGGTCGCTGAGCCTGTATAAATACAAGATGTAGAAACGCTGCTGTTACTAAGTTGCGGATCAGCAGGCGTATCACAAAGCAAATCCCCTGCGGAAGAACAGTTCGTTCCATTGACCAATTCAATTCCATTACTGGTAGAATGCGTATGAGATAAATTGAAATAATGTCCAATTTCGTGAGAAAGTGTACTCCCATTAGTCGCACAAGAATTTGCCATCATAATCAAATCTGGTCCTCCAGGGAAATAAGCATAACCGCAAAGTCCACTTCCTGACGATGATGTAATCGAATTAAAAAAGTAAATATTAATCACATTAGTTACATTATTCGGGGTCGTCAAAGCGGTTTGACTACTTTGGTCAAAATCGAAATACGTACTGTTATCGATGTAATTAATCGTACCACATTGTTTCAAATACATATTAGCATTGGCATAAAGACCATTAACGATATTGAAAGCGGTCGTTAATTGTGCCGTTGTAATTCCACCTGTTCCTGAATTTGTACGAACTACATGAATTTTGTAGGGAATCGTATCCAATAGCATACTTCGACTGCCGCTATTCATATTATTCACAAAATTCTGCGAAAACATTTGGTAGGCAGGGTGCATTTTAGCGGGAATAGGGTCGGTTGTCGGGTCAACAGTTCCACAACCTTGACTAAATACGGAAGATGAAAGCCCGAATATCAGACCAAACAGTAGTAGTAATTTTTTCATTTTTTTCATTTTAATAAATAAATATAATGCGTGAAGTATTTAGTAATCAAAAAATATTTATCAGCTATTTTTGTAGTAGCTCCTGGTAAGTTCTAACTTTATAAGTATAATGTCAAGAAAATGAAATATCTTTTTTAATAAAAAAATAAAAAAAGGATTGCTCAAATAGATGAACAACCCTTTTTTTTAAATATGTTTTGGCTCGTTAGCTGAAAACTGTAAACTGAAAACTGCTACCTTTTTTTCTAATGTTTGAAATGACGAACGCCTGTCATGACCATACTCATGCCTAATTTATTACAAGCATTAATCGAATCTTGGTCTTTTATAGAACCGCCTGGTTGTACAACTGTCACAATCCCTGCTTCTCCTGCAATGGTTACACAATCATCGAAAGGAAAAAACGCATCGGAAGCCATTGCTGCACCATTCAAATCAAAACCAAAGGCTTTCGCTTTTTCGATGGCTTGACGCAAAGCATCAACACGAGAAGTTTGACCACAACCCATGCTCAACAATTGACCATTTTTCGCCAAAACGATTGTATTTGATTTTAAATGTTTGCAACATTTATTTGCAAACTCTAAATCTTTTATTTCTTGTACGGTCGGTGCTTTTTCTGTTGAAACGGTGAAATTCGCTTCGCCTTCCATAGTTGCATCTGCATCTTGTTCAATCACACCATTTAATAACGTTTTAAACGTTTTCGGTTGAATTGTCCAATTTTTAATAGTCATCAACACTCGTTTTTTGCGTTTGTTGGTCAATATTGCGTAGGCCTCTGCGGTAAAACTTGGTGCGATAATGACCTCGAAAAATAACTTATGAACTTCCGTAGCCGTTGCTGCGTCTATTTCTGTATTACAAATCAAAATGCCACCAAAAGCAGAAACTGGATCACCAGCCAAAGCATCGTTCCACGCTTCCAAAACCGTTGGGCGAGTCGCTACGCCACAAGCATTGGTATGTTTCAAAATCGCAAAAGTCGGTGCATCATTTTTAAATTCATTCATAATGCTTACCGCTGCATCAATATCGACTAAGTTATTGTAAGACAAGGCTTTACCACAAAGTTTGTCAAACATTTCGTCCAAATTACCATAAAAACGAGCCGATTGATGTGGATTTTCACCATAACGCAATACTTCTGAATTTTCAATACTTTGCTTGAATTTTGCATCGTCTTCAACGCCATCTGCGAAGTAGTTAAAAATCGCTGTATCGTAATGAGAAGAAACGTTGAACGCTTTACGTGCCAACGTTTTTCGGTCGGATTTATCCGTTGCACCCTCTTTCTCTTTGATAATATTTAAGAAAAATTCATAATCATTGCGAGAAGCGACAACCGCCACATCATTGAAGTTTTTAGCCGCCGCACGAATCAGCGAAATACCGCCAATATCAATCTTTTCAATAATCGTAGATTCATCAGTCGTACTCGCCAAAGTTTCCTCAAAAGGGTACAAATCCACAATGACCAAATCAATTTCTGGCAAATTATACTGCTTCAATTGACTCAAATGATCTTCCTCCCGACGTGCCAAAATTCCACCAAAAACGCCCGGGTGCAAGGTTTTTACACGACCGTCCAAAATAGACGGAAACCCTGTAATATCCTCAACCGGAACAACCGTTCCCCCTAAGTTTTCGATAAAACTTTGCGTTCCTCCAGTAGAATAAATCGTAACACCTTGTTCTTTTAACGCTTCAATAATAGGCTCTAAACCGTCTTTGTAATAGACAGAAATCAAAGCAGATTGAATTTTTTTTGACATTTTTTATAAGTTCTACAAGTTTGAATTTTAGGTTTTTTCCCGATAAATTCAACCTTTCATTTAGCTGATGAAAATAAGCCGCAAAGGTAAGGAATTTTTATAAAGTACTTTTTGCGAAGGGAGTTTTTAAATTGCTAAAAGCATCAAACAATTCATGGTTTTCGTTAGCCTATAAAGGATTTTCTTATAAAAAGTTGAATTGACATAATTCTATTCTATGTTTACTTCGTAAACATTTTGCGAAGCCCGCCTGCTGTGCGAACGGACAGGCAAAATATTAAAAAATATGCGTGTCATTTTTTACAAAAAAAACCTTTTATCCAATAAGAATTATTTTTTTAATTAAAAACATAAAAAACATGAGAATTTTGTTATTTGCTTTTGCCATTTTATTAATGACCAACTGTGATAAAACGGAATATGTCACGATGATTTATGACGAAACTTTCTGTGCGAATAAATGGTCAACGACTTACGATGAACAAAATGAAGCTGCTGTTTTGGAAGATATTGAAGATTATTTTAAAACAACTTACGATTTAGAGTTTAAAGATATTTCATTAACGTATCAGGATCCAAGTATTGTTTGTTATGCGTGTAGTTGTACTTCTGGAACAAAGATTTTTGTTGAAGTTGATGAGCTTTTTGTGAGTATTTTACAAGATGAAAATTTTTATTTAGAATAAATTTTAAGCAATCGTAAAAAAAGATGAACCACAATTTGTCCCAATTTATCGGAATAAGTTGTGGTTCATCTTTTTTTAATTTCATCCTTCGCTTTTCGTCAAGCGAAGCATCCGTCTTTCGTCCGCCCTAAAAATTCGGAATAATATCATAATTCCCTCGTCCATACGGAATTTTCAAGAAATCCAGAGGCGCTTGACGAACACGAATAAAGAAAGAATACGTGCCACGAGAAGGCTGCCAAGACGTTCCCATTTCCCAACAATGCAAACTTCTGTAAAATTGAAAATCGGGATAAGTCAATTGTTTTTGGATAAAATCATAGCCAATTCGACCGACCGTAATTTTCCATTGAGAAGTCAGATTAACCGTTCCGCTAAGGCTCAAATTATTCGTCGAAAGATAGGTAGAATCAACGCCATCAAAGTATTTTTGGCTCATCCGAATATCATAACCGATGCGAATATTATCCACATAATTAATGCCTTTTGAGGTCGCAGGATTCGCTTTTGAATTGCCTTGGTCTTCGTTGGTTTTTCCTTGCAAAATATTTTGAATTTCGCTCCATTTTAGCGAAGTTGTTAATGTCAAACCTGCACTTGTGACCCGAGCCAAACGATCATTTTCAAGTAATTCAAATGTATTAATTCGTCTATTTGTACTGGTATTTGCAGCGTAAGGATCGAAAGTTGCATTAAACGCAACCGTTATTTTTTTGAATAGCATTGCGTTGCCCGAAAACCGAATCGTCGAAAGATTCAAAGAATCGGCAGCGAAATTATAGCTTCCATTAAGCGATAAACCCCGCAACATTTGTATTTTTTTGAAGTTTTTTGGAGAATTCGTCGTATCGCCTTTTTCTTGCACTTTACCTTCCAACAAACTATTAATATTAAAACCTATCGAACTGGAAAGCCCTGACGCCGAAGCCGAACCATAAATCCCATCTTCAAAAAGCGAATACCGTTGCTCATCTGGATAACGACTATCGAGCTGCACTTCATCAAAATAACCCCAAAAAGGTGTCGTATAATCCGGCGTATAATTGTAAGAAATCGAAGGTTTTACCGTATGCCGAATTGCTCGTAAACGACCGATTTTCAGATTGTTCAACGTTCCAAAAAGCTGCGTAGAAATAGAAATCCCCGCATTAAACTCTCGCAAAGATTTAAACTCATTTTGTTGAAACGATTCCACGACACCGAAAGTCGTATCTTGCGTAATCGACAATATACCACCGTTCGCATCTTCGGTCGTGTCAGCCGTGATGATTTGTTGGTCATTGAACGCTTTTCTGGACGTATTAAAATACCATTTCTCGCCATAATTTATACTTGGCGAAACTTGGAAATATTTAAGAATCGTAAAATTCGTACTAAGCGGAATACTGTGTTTGACACCATATTGTGCATCATTCAAGGCTGCACGAGTGAAAATAGTCGTGTCCGTTGCCGTGATAGAATTTCGAGCTTGAACGCTGTACGAAAGACCAATTTTTTCGTACCAATTTTGTTTTCCGCCGCTATTTTTTTTCTCGAAAGGCGTAATTCGATTCACTTGAAAATCAAGCTGTGGCAAGGTTACAGAAAAAACTCTCGTTTGCTTATTTTGATTGTGACTCGCACTAATTAACAACCGATAAGGTTTGCCCGTCCAGTTTTTTGAATACGAAATATTAGAAGTAAGATTGGCATTTAAAACATTTTCCGCATCATTCAAAACCTGTCGATTATTCCCCAACGTCATATTGACGCTACCCGAAAAACTCTGCGTAGGATGTGCTTTTGAATCTTGCCGATGCGACCATCTTATCGTCGTCGTTTCATTCAAACTAAAGGTTGGCGTTTCGGGGTCGCCGAAGCGTTGTCTATCGTATCGCACATTAAAATTACCACTATATTTATACTTATATCTATAACTCGTTGCGGCGTCTAACGCAAACGTTCCACGGGAATAAATATCGCCCGTGAGCTGCAAATCCCAATGATCGCCCAGTTCAAAATACCAACCGAGGTTCTTTAAACCGAAACCAAATCGTGGCGAAAATTCATAATCACGAGGAAAAATTAAACCTGATTTTTGTTCAATATTCAATGGAAAAAAACCGAATGGAATCCATAAAGGCGTTGGAATACCCATAATTTCTAAGTTGGAAGGCCCAACAATAACCTCTTTGTCGGGAATTACTTTTTGTTTATTACTCCGAATCCCGAAATGCGGAATTTCGTGGTCGCAGGTCGTAAAAATACCATCTTGAGCATAAAACGCATCGTTCGATTGCTTGATGCTATCATTCTTCGCGCCAATCACAATTTTCGCCTTCCCACTTCGAATATAACCGCCTTGCTGTTCGGTCGTAATATCGTAGATAATTCCCTTTTGCGTATCAAAATTATACTTGATTTTCTTTGCCGTAAACTCCTGCGATTTGTCTTTAAAAATAGGATAACTCGCCATTTGCCCACTCGAATCGGGCAAACCTTCCGCAAGCACCAGCTTATTTTTCACATCTAAGGCAATGTAACCAGCCGTCAACGAAAAATCTTGATACTTCACCGTGGCGTTGCCGTACAAATGCACAATCTGCGTTTTCGCCTCCAAATGTATCGAATCATCGGCATCATAAGCGATTGGTGAATCAATGGAATCCTTAGAAAATTTAACGGAATCCAACGAAATCGTTTGGCGATTTGCAACTGATTTTGACGTATCAAAAGGAAAAGAATTTGGTTGATTAAACCCATTCTGCTGCTGTTGTATCAAGGCTTTTATAGAATCTGGTTGTCCAAAAGCCATTGCCGAAAATAGCAATACAAAAACCATTATTAAAAAAGATTGCCTTTTTAATAATGCGTTTTTTAATGAAAATAATTGATACAAATTAAGGTAATTTTTTATCATAAACTTCTTTTTGAAAAAACAGCGACTACCGAGTTTTCGGCACAAGCGGCAATCTGCGAGCAAATTTAGGTAATGCGTTTATGATTACGAAGTGAATTGTATAAATGTGTGGAAAAGGGAGATTTGTTTAACTGTTTTTAAATATTCCGTTTTGTTTTTTAATGTTTTCATAATGAAAATAAAAATGAGGTGCAGATGAATGAACCTATGGGATTTTTGAAATCCCATAGGTTTTATCGTGTTAATGCCAATAAAAAACGATTTTTATTTTATTTAACAAAAATCGTTGTTTTTCCACGGTTATATTTAACGATTTTAGCAATATTATTTACTTATTTTTTGATACTTAGCAAGGCTACAAATTTGACATTATCAATACCTCAATACAAACATTCTATAAATAGCGTTTCTTTAGATATATTTTCCTGAATATCCTTGAGTTTAGCATATTCAGTAACATAAAAATATTTCGCTTCTTTAGGATAATTTTCTTGAATGAAATTGAAGTATTTCTCCATCTTTTGATTCCCCGCAAAAAGGTTATTTTGATAATACAAGATAGAATTTTCTGCCGTGCTACGGGCAATTTATCAAAACTTTGCTGGTCAAATTAGTAACTACATTTCGCAAAAAAATGGTTCGCCAGAAGATGCTAAAGATGTCTTTCAAGATGCTATAATGATTATTTTAGAAAAGGTACAATCACGGAGTTTACCCTTAAAAAGGTTTATATTATTGGCTCTTTGACAATTTCTGCAAAATTCGAATAAATTGAGATTTTCGTAACGGCTGTCTTTAGCTGCCGCAAGGATTTTGAGACTTTTCGGAAGCTAAAGTAGCCGCTACGTGCAGAAATTGTCAAAAAGCCATATTATTTAGTGATTCGGAAAAGCGGCACTCGGGAAGTTTTACATATTTCAAGATTTACGATAGAGTAATTTCATCAATCGTTAACGACCAAATCTATGGAGTTTTTGAAACCCCATAGGTTTTTCGTTTATTGCGTCACGCTCAACGGCATATTTACATCAAATTCTCCATGAATAACTGGCGTTTGCGTATATTTCGTGGCCATGCGAACATTATCGTAAATATATTGGTGTAACTCACTTACCGTAATAATTTTGTCGCTATTTCTATTCGCTTTTCCGCCCAAACCTTCCAATAAAAAGTGACTGTACAAACCTTGACGCAACCCCGCACTTTCCACCGAAACTTCGTCGGCTCTCGAAGATAATAACAAAACCGTTCCACCCATACTTTTTCTAAACGCATTATAATAAACATCTAATATCGACTCACAACTGCCTGTTTTTGTGTCCATACTTCCCGAATGACAAGCATCTGCAATCACGACTTTTGATTTTGCTTTGCTATTTCTAAATATTTCAATTACCTCTTCGTGATGAATTAAAACGTCGGTATCTTTCATATAATCATGTGGTACGAACGAACCTCGAAAACCGTGACCAGAGAAATAAAATAGGATTAAATCATTTTTGCCCGCCTTTTTTGACATCAATTGTAACTCTTTCAAGATATTATTTTGGGTCGCATCTTCATCTATCAACACCTTGATCTGTGCGTCAGTAAGTGCTCCGCCGGTCGGACTTTTGAAAAAAGAATGCAAGCGAAAAGCATCGTCGTCCGTATATTTTAAATCGTGCAAATCTTGATATGCCGAAACCCCAACCAACAAAACCCAAACCTTGCCAATTTTCGGATTATCAATAAAATCATATCCGATATTTTTTATCGTCAATTCTTCCTCAATCATTGTTTGAAAAACACCGTTTTTCCAAATACCACGAAGCACCAAACCGTCATTATAATACATCGTTCCTCGACCATTAAAAACGTGATTCGACCATTCGCCAATGTAAGTATCGCCTTCTGGATAAATGCAAATCCCTGTTCCGTCCGCTTTTTTATTAAAAAAGTAGCCGTTATAATAACTCAAATCTGAAAATTTATAACTGCCTTTTCCGTTGACACAATTACCAACCGCACAACCTGCCGCATCATTTTGATTCGTTTCCACGATGAATGTATCGTTTTTCCAAACACCTTTCTGAATCGTTCCTGATGTATTATAATAAGTACCAACATTATGTCGGTTTTGTTCATTCCAATTGCCAATATATTTGCTACCGTCGGGATAATAACAGACCGTATAATCCTTGATTTCACCGTCTTCAAAAACACCATAAACCTTGCGACCGTCTTGATACAAAAAAATACCAAAACCGCTCATACAGTCTCCTGTCAAGCAGCCATTTTGAATGTAAGATAATTGCGGTAACGCATCATTTATCCAAGTTCCAGATTTTACTAAACGGTCATTTTTATAAATTCGACCTTCGCCATTTCGCTTATCTTTCTTCCAACTGCCCACGTATTTTTCACCGTTTTGATAAAATAATACGCCCTGACCGTTTCTCTTGCCGTTTTGAAATTCGCCTAAATATTTTTCGCCATTCGCATATTCTTGAATGCCGTAACCATCTTGACAATCACCAAATGCACGAATTTGAGCGAAAGCGTCATTACTCATCATTAGAATCAGTAAAAGGTAAAACCAGGTTTTCATATTTTTATTATTTACACACTTTGAACAAGTAAATCTCCTAATTTTCCCCAACTTTAAACCTTATTTAAGCCACACTATTGAATAAATGATATTGCAATAATAATTGAAAAGTTAGGACACGCTACTTTGTTGTCGATTTCACTTGTGTTTAATACTTACACACCTTTATATATAGGCAGAGAAAGTGCCAACGGTTTTTTTGTGTGTTCAACGACGGCTTATAAATGGTTTTTTATTATTTAATCAGTTGATTTCAAAGGTATTAAGAATTATATTTTTAATACCTAATGTTAAATTTAAGATTGAAAAATACCAATATTATTTATCAAATTTGGAATTGTTCCTAAAAATGGTATTTTGGTATTTTTTGGGAATTTTAGAAGAATATTTATTATAAAATACATTTATTCGATGTTTTTTACCATCGTTATCTTATTATAAATTTTATTATAATTTCAGCAATGATGTAATAACCTATTGATTTACAGCAATTAAGCAGTTTTAATTCAAAATATGAAAAGCTAATGCGAAAGAAAAATTATCCTTTTAGAGCGAATTCGAGGTATGCCCAAAATGAATTTTGGTAACTATTGAGTTAGGTATGCTTCATCTATTTTGAAGTTAAAAATGATACTTTTGACGCAAGTCTCTCTTTTGATAAGTTAACGGATACCTTCTATGTTAAAATGCCAAATTATCCGCCAGACACTTTGACGATTCAAAACAATCGAGAAGCGACCGAGTATTTTGAAAACGTAGCGACCAGTAATCCCGATTCCTCAGGAACAAAATGGAATTTTAATCTGCGAATCTTGTACTTTTGTACATCGAGTGATTATCTTTAAATAATTATATAAAACCTGTCAGGTTTGCACTTTATAGCATCACTATGCAAAAAATCTACTTTCTACTTCTTTTTATTGCAATAACAACCGTCGGTAAAACCCAAGATTTGCACTTTTCGCAATTTTATAATTCGCCTTCGAATGTCAATCCTGCGTTGACGGGCGTTTATCCTCAAGATATGCGATTGATTGCCAATTTGCGGAGTCAGTGGTTTTCCGTACCCGTTCCTTACACGACTTTTTCGATGGCTTACGACCAAAAAATATTAAATGATGGCAGATTGGGTAATAATATTTTGGGTGCAGGAATTATTTTGAATTATGACAAAGCTGGTGACGCAGCGATGCAAACCACACAAGTTGGCGGCTTATTCGCCTACACTCGACAACTTTCCAAAAGGCATTTTTTGTCGGGTGGATTTCGAGTTTTGGTGGCACAACGGCGTTTTGATATTGCCAAATTGACCTTTGATAAACAATTCGTGGACGGTACTTTTATTGCGACCGCAAATACAGGCGAAGATTTTGATAATTTTAATTACAGTTATGTCGATATTGGAACGGGCGTCAATTGGTTATTTCAAATTTCCAAACGCATGAAATTTCATTTTGGCGTTTCCGCAATGCACTTAAATCAACCGAAAGCCTCGTTTTTTAATAATCCTGATTTGCGACAATCGCCTCGATGGAATTTGCATTTGGACGCAACCATTCAGTTAGGCGATAAAATAGATTTGATGCCTGCCGCTATTTTTTCGATGCAAGGCACGCAGCAAGAACGCCTTTTTGGAACTGGTATTCGCTATCATTTAGACCAACGTTTTGCCCGTGAAAAATCAATTATTATCGGGACTTGGTACAGAATGAATGACGCAGCAATTACCTCTTTTGGTTTAAGCTATCCGACTTGGCAAGCAACCGTAAGTTATGATTTTAATACGTCCGATTTTGCGAATGCAACGAATGGCGTTGGCGGTGTTGAGTTTTCATTTATTTATACAATAACCACCGTAAAACCAATGACGGACAGAAAAGCTTGTCCGATTTTTTAATAGCGGAGTATCTTAAATGTTAAGTGTTAATTCATACTGCTACATCTTTGCTGTTAGTGAAAAAACCTAACAAGTCTGATTATCAGTGAGTTACAACGAAATCGCCAATCAAACGCAACCCATTTAACGTCAAGGATTTATCAATAAAATCAAATTCCTTTTCTAATGGCGTTAAAATATGCACCAAACCGCCTGTCGCAATCACTTTAACTTGTCCGCCCAATTCCAATTTTGTTTGTTCCAAAATCCCTTTGACCAAACCGACATAACCCCAAAGTATGCCAACTTGAATGGCATGAATCGTATCTTTTCCAATCACAGAATCAGGTAATTTTAATGGAATTTCGGGTAATTGCGCCGCATTTCCTGCTAAGGCTTTCATTGCCGTTTTGATACCTGGAGCGATAGCAACACCTTGGATTTCGCCATCATTAGCAATCGAAGTGAACGTCAAAGCTGTTCCAAAATCGACGATGATACAAGCCGCTTTCGCAAAATGAAAACCTGCGACCGCATTCGCCACCAAATCCGTCCCAATTTCATTTTCATTTCTAACAATTTTTATATTCAATTGCGAATAAATCATCGGATTCACGACCAATAAATTATCACCAAAAAGCGTGTGCAAGAAGTTTGAAATGATAGGCGTTAATTTCGGTACAACGCTACTCAAAACCACTTTTTTTATTTGATTTTTATCAATTTTACGATTGTGCAATTGTTCCAAAAAAGAAACTTTAAAATCATTCAATTTCTTTTTTAAATCCGAAGGTATTCGCCAAATATATTGCCATTCCTCATCGTGGTAAATTCCAAAAACAATATCCGAATTACCAATATCAATTATTAATTTCATCTATTTTAATATTTCAAATTTCATCGTTTGGGCGTAAGGCTCTAATGTAATTAAAACGCCAAAAACACCAAAAAAAATCCGTTTAAATCCGTTTAAATCCGCCTAATCCGTGTTCCTTTTAAATCAGAACGTCACATTTTTTTTTAATACAAAAGTATCTTAACACAAATAATGACAGTTTTTGAATCTTAATAAACCAGTTATTTTGCGAAATAATGATATTTAATAAGCGATTCAAAATCGCCTGTCGAATACTCGCAAAGCAACTATAACAATGTTTTTTTCGTTTTGAGAATAAAAATAAACGTATCACAAAACCGTGCTTACCTTTGTAATTAATACCTATTTTTAATCAAATTGATTTTAATTCATAAACGGTTTAAGGTTTCTAACGTTTTAGTGTAAATTCAATCATTCTTACCAAATAAAATATTTTGAGTCAAAGATTGCATTGTGGTTAAAATAAGAGAATTGCAATTCAACAATCATAAAAACTATGAAAATATTAACAAAAATAATTGGACTATTAGGCGTTTTGATGCTTTTTGGAATGTCAGCAAACGCAACGCATAACCGAGCTGGAGAAATTACTTTTCGACAAATTGGAGATTTGACTTTTGAGGTAACTTGTACGACTTATACCAAAACGAGTAGCGTTCCTGCGGATAGGGACAGTTTGGAATTTGTTTGGGACGATGGTACGAGTCAGTTTGTTGGACGTAGTAATGGCAACGGTCAGCCGATGGCGAATGATATTAAGTTCAATATTTATATCGCCACTCATACTTATCCTGGTCGTGGTCAATATAAAATTATGATGACGGATCCGAATCGAAATGCAGGGGTTTTGAATGTGAACCCACCCAATTCTGACCAAGTCCCGTTTCATCTCGAAACGTGGCTGGATATTTTAAATCCAAATTTTCAAGGGTATAATAATTCACCAATTTTGTTACAGCCACCGATCGATGTGGCGTACCGAAACCAAGTGTATATTCATACGCCAAACGCTTACGATGCAGATGGCGATAGTATTGCTTATGAATTAATCGTTCCATTACAAGCGACTGGTACGCCGGTTACAAATTATAGTTATCCGCATGCTGTGCCATTCGTTTCTCATTCCTTTAATGAAGTTACGGGCGAATATATTTGGACAACACCACAGATTTGTGGGGAATATAATCTGGCTATTTTAATTAAAGAATATCGAGCAGGGCGGTTAATTAGTACAATCATTCGGGATATGCAAATTACGGTCGAATGTCTGAATAATCGTCCACCTGTAATTGAAGATTTAGATGATATTTGTGTGATAGCAGGAGAAACACTAACTTTTGCGATACGTGCAGATGATCCAGATATTGGGCAAAGAGTGAACTTAACGGCAACTGGAGGACCTTTTGTCTTAACGCCAAGTCCAGCACAGCTTACGGGTACAAATGGCTACCAATTACCAATCGTAACGAAACAATTTACTTGGGTAACGACCTGTGATCACATTCGGCGACAGCCGTATCAAGTCGTTTTTAAAGCACAAGATGATTTTCAAGATTCGACTGGAGCGGTAGATTTATATGTGGTACAAATTACGGTAATCGCCCCACCGCCCGAAGACGTTCAAGCAACGGCACTTTCGGGAAAAGTGACGCTGACTTGGGAAAGTCCTTATTTATGTGATGATTTGAGCCGCTTTGAAGGTTTTTCTATTTGGCGAAGAGAGGGGAGTAATCCGTTTCCGATTGATGATTGCGAAACTGGTTTGGCAGGAAGAGGATATATCAAAATTGCTGACGACTGGACGACTATCGACCCAAATGGTTCGGGGCGATATTATTATTTAGATGAAGACGTGGAAAGCGCTCGGTTTTACTGTTACCGTGTTTTAGCCAAATTTGGTGATTTGAATACGGCTGGTTTTCCTGCGAATTTTGTGGAATCAATACCTTCCGAAGAAGTTTGTGTCCAACTAAGTCGAGATTTGCCGTTGATTACCAACGTCAGCGTAAATGCAACGGATAATAGTACCGGGCAAATAGAAATTCGGTGGTCAAAACCATTGGCAACTGATTTGGATACGCTCCAAAATCCCGCACCTTACACGTTTACGTTGTATCGTTCTCCAGATTTTGATGCGGCAATACCGGTGCAAATTGTACAATTTACCGCCAGTGCTTATTGGCAATTAATTGACACGACTTTTATTGATAATAATCTAAATACCGAAGGTTCGCCGTACAGTTATGAAGTAGAATTTTCTTCAAACGGAGGTGTTTTGGGAACTGGTCGAGAGGCTTCGTCTGTCTTTTTGAGTATAGTTTCGACCGACCAATTGAATATTTTGAGTTGGGAAGAAAATGTCGGTTGGGAAAATCTGAACTACGATATTTATGTAAAAATGCCTGGGCAAACGACTTTTGATTCTTTAACGACGGTGACCGAGCCGCCTTATAATCACCTTAATTTGACCAATGGTTTGGAATATTGCTATTATATCAAAAGTATAGGAGAGTATAATATTCCAGGGATTGCGGATCCGTTGATTAATTTTTCACAAGAAGCGTGTGGGATTCCAGTTGACACCGTGCCGCCTTGTCCGCCAGTTTTGACGGTTGGCAATGATTGTGATATTAATAATCCGACGACGGTTAGTTATATTAATAATCTGTCATGGACGAATCCGAATGAAACATGTCCGCTAACGAATGACGTTTTTGATTATCGAGTTTATTATGCCGAAAATCCGAACGCTCAATTTAATTTGGTCACCACGTTGAACGGAGCAAACGATACGACTTATGCACACGATTTATCATTCACTTTAGCAGGCTGTTACTACGTTACAGCGATTGATACCATTGGAAATGAAAGTTCGCCGAGCAATATCGTTTGTAAAGATAATTGCCCAGATTACAGTTTGCCGAATGTATTTACACCCAATAATGATGGTGCGAACGACTTATTTTTACCGTTCCCGTATCGCTTTATTGATAGAATTGAAATTCAAGTTTTCAATCGTTGGGGCGGTTTAGTTTTTGAAACAAACGACCCAGATATTAATTGGGATGGTACGAATGTTTCGGGTAGTGACGTTGCAGAAGGTGCTTATTTTTATCAATGTAAAGTCTATGAATTGGTCAATGATTCGAACGCTGCCCCGATAGTTTTGGAAGGATTTATTCAACTGATTCGAGGGTAGTCGTATTTTAAGTATTAAATATTAGATGGTTAGCAGTTAGCTAAAAAAATTAAAAAGCAGTATTTCTAATGTTAGAAATACTGCTTTTTTAGTTTAATTTTTTTAATTCTTAAAAAGAATCAATAGTTTTGCATTCATAAAAATAACACAAATAAGTCAATTCAATTCAATATGAAATATCGTAGATTAACAACAGGAGAGTTGCAAGACATGGAAAATGAGTTTGTTCGTTTTTTGGTTTCCAACGGCATAACGGCTGATGATTGGGTAAAAATAAAGG
>Ga0222647_1000401_pt1 | contig 19983 bp, 16 predicted proteins | sample AntAcemetagen333_FD_179864 | JGI IMG/M metagenome (GOLD analysis project Ga0222647, IMG submission 179864) | Saline water microbial communities from Ace Lake, Antarctica - #333 | ecosystem: Environmental > Aquatic > Non-marine Saline and Alkaline > Saline | place: Antarctica: Ace Lake...
GCATATTCCAGAGAGCGAGAAGTAAAATCTTGGAAGTCAAAAGTTAAGATATTGGAATTGGTCCAGTCAGTTTAGAGCATCCCGACGTTTTTGTCGGGAGGGTCGTTGGTTCGAATCCAACATTGCCCACATTTAAAAGTCTTCCCCATTGATTTGGGGAAGACTTTTTTTATAACTATGTGTACGTTTTATATTCTTCAATCTTCTTCTTTGGACATGTTTTATACGGGTCATACGTGCGACACAATGGAAGTGCGTTTGAGGAAACACAATTCCAATCATAAAGGGTTTACAGGAAAAGCAAATGACTGGCGAGTAGTGTATACTGAAAAATTTACGGATAAAAGCACGGCATATTCCAGAGAGCGAGAAGTAAAATCTTGGAAGTCAAAAGTTAAGGTACTGAAATTGATCCAATCAGTTTAGAGCATCCCGACGTTTTAGTCGGGAGAGTCGTTGGTTCGTACCGAAAAATCGGCATCGAGTAATCCAACATTGCCCACATTAACAAAGTCCTCCTCATTTATTTGGGGAGGACTTTTTTTAGATATGTTTTAAATTCCTTTTGGTTCTGCTACACATAATGTTACGGCTATCTGAGGACCCATTTTGTTACCAGCAATTTACTCTATTATTTATAAGGCACATTTCTCTCGTCCCTGTTTAGACTAAAAAAAACACAATAAAAAGTGGTGATACAAATTAGATCACCACATGTTGGGATTACTAACTTTCTGCTTGTATAATTTCGGCGTCTTACGTTTACTACTTGATTACTTTCTTCCACCACACAGTTCCATTAAGCTCTTGGTTCACAGCGGGTATATTCAATATTTTTTGAATTGCTACCGCTTCAGATATTGAATTGGCTTGCCCCAGAGTGACGTAGTACTTGCTTACACCGGGGATAGTTTTGATAGTAGTATTAATGTTGAGTTTTGTATTTAGTCTGATTTGGAGTTCATCTGCCCATCGCTCATCATTATACGCACCCAGTATGTGCCAGTACTCATATGTTTCAAAATCCCAAGTATCAAACTTATTTATCTCTGCTACCTTTATCCGTTTCTCATGGGCATTCATAGTTGTAGTATCTGCAGGCAGTATGACTTTAGTAAGTTCTCGGTGTTCTATACAACCGTTATATTGAAGCTCTCCAGCTATATCTGGGCATTCGTCTTCTCCATCGTGCAGTCCGTCCCCGTCACTGTCTGGGCAGCCTTTAGTCTTCTTCCCTCCGTATACTTCGGGACACTCGTCTTCTGCATCTCTCACGCCGTCTTGGTCAGCGTCTGGGCAGCCGCTTAGACTCTTTCTGCCGGGATCGTTTGGGCATTGGTCCTCGTTATCCGCTACCTTATCACCGTCACTATCTGGACAGCCAGAGGTATAACGAGATCCAGGTAGGTCAGGACAAGTATCTTCCCCATCTGATATTCCATCACCGTCTAAATCTTTTAGCCTCTTGCGATGAATAGGCCAGTTTATACCACCATAGATGTTAGCCCCATTTGTTTTTTTACCCGTGAGGAATCCGCCCAAGTTGTCTGATCCTATATAAAATACTCCTCCCCGTATATACGTTCCGAGATTTATTTTGTTGTAGTAGGTGCTCATAGATATGGGTAGGGCAATAGTGAGCCATCTACTCTCGTATCTTGGAGCGATGTTCAGTACATTGGGCATTCGTACACTGTTTCCATTATTTCTAACTAAGCTCTGAGCGTAGTCAGCTGATAAGTAGACGTTTTCTCGCACTTTATAGTCCGCACTAATCTGGAGAGACGCAGGAGTATACATGGTGAACCCACTTTCCTGATTTACATTAAAAAATGAGTTGGTAAAAGTGTCTAAATCCTCTAAGCCACTCCAAGAATCTGCCGAGTCAAAATCTGCCCATTGGTTTGATCCACTAGGAGATGAGACAGTTAGTTTTCTGGAGGCCTCGCCATTGTTAAAGTTTACAAAACCCAGATCTATAATGCTCGCTGCTATTTTCCAGTCATACTTATTTTGCGAGCCGTCTACTTTGGATTTTTGATCCATGTTGTATTCATAGCTTTTACTATCGGGTCTATGCTCATAGACTACCCCTACATTAATACCTACTCCTCTGCCCAGTCGACCTTTCCCCCAATAGTCATTCAGTCTTCTATCTGTGCTGGCTACATATGCAGGATCTACATATGCTATCTCCATATCAGCACGGTTTACTACTAGCGTATCTATGCCAGTTAGCGTATAGTTTACATCTTTAGTTTTGAAATATCCGCCATAAAGCCCTAGGTTATAATCTAATCCGAAGCCCACTTTGATAAACTCTTTACCTTTATCTTTGGCTACGAAAGCGTATTTCAGACTATACTGTTGATACGCTAGTGCCGCAGCTCCTGCTTTAGATAAATCTACTGTTTTACCTAACAGTCTGCGTTGATTTACTTTTGTATCCTTCTCATCTCCAATGTCTTGTAGAAATGTTTTAATAGCATCTTCAGGTATATTACTCACTTTACCATAGGCCTTAGTGGTAAGTGCAAATGAGATTCCAGCTCCGTTTTCTAGAGCAAACTGCATGGAGAAAGCATTGACAGCGGCATTCGCATAGACATACTTGTCTCTGCCGTTTAATCGCTCGTTTACATAAGATTCTTTAAATGGATAGTCGAAGTTTTGAGTGCCAAAGGTCGAATCTCGGTTCCAGTTTAAAAACTTATAGATACTATGAGGAGTCTCTAGTTGTAGGTAGTTGTTTTGTATGTGAGTATTAAATCCTATCACATTCATGTTGAACTTGAATCTTGAATCCGCTAGGTTAGCTGGATTATGCTGTACACCTATATTACCTGCATAATTATCCGCTATCATGCCGTTTTGTCGCTGAGCATTAACTTGCATAAATGAGGTTAGGAATATAACAATACAGATTAGTCGCATAAGTCAAAGGTAGTCTCAAGTTAAGGAAACAGTGCAAAGTGGAGCCAAAGTGCTGAAGAACCATTACACTTGTGGTATGAGAGCATTATTACAGCGAGTGAGTGAAGCCCAGGTAAGGATAGGTGAGATAATACATGGACGAATAGATGTGGGACTTTTGGTGTTTTTAGCAATCGGAGAATACGATGTGGAAGATGATTTAGATCACTTGGTAAAAAAAATAACACAGCTCCGTATTTTTTCTGATAAGGAAGGGAAAATGAATAAAAGTGTGATAGATATAGGTGGTTCTTTGTTGGTAGTCAGTCAGTTTACACTTTTCGCGTCTACTAAAAAAGGAACGCGACCGTCATTCATTAACTCTGCTAAACCCGAAATAGCTATTCCTCTATACGATAGATTTGTAGAAAAATGCAATCGTGTGCTTCCTGTCAGTACGGGGATCTTTGGAGCTGATATGAAGGTCAGTCTAGTAAATGACGGTCCGGTGACTATATGGCTTGATAGTAAGAAGAGGGATTATTGATTAATTGCAGCAGATAAAGGTCAGTTTTATATTGCCTTGCAAAAGGCTAAATTTGCAACAATAAAATTAGAAGAATCATGGATACCAATACAATAGACCTTCCTAAGTTATACGACGAAGCTCAAGATTTTATGCCTTTGCTAGGTACGGATTATGTTGAGTTTTATGTAAGTAATAGTAAGCAAGCAGCCCATTTTTATAAGACAGCTTTTGGGTTTCAAGATTTGGCATATGCGGGATTAGAAACTGGGCTTACAGACAGAGAAAGCTACGTCCTAGTGCAAGACAAGATAAGACTAGTGCTTACTTCTCCGCTCAAAAGTGGGACTGACATAGGCAAACACATAGAAGCTCACGGTGACGGAGTGAAGGTAGTGGCACTCTGGGTGCCGGATGCTACTCATGCATACAATGAGGCGGTAAAACGTGGAGCTAAACATTACATGAGCCCTATTACTGAAGAGGATTCAAGTGGCAAAGTGGTCCGCTCGGGAATATATACGTATGGTGAGACTGTACACATCTTTGTAGAGCGTAAGGACTATACAGGTATATTCTTACCTGGATATAAGGAATGGAAAACTGCATATAATCCTGCACCTGTAGGTCTTCAGTATATAGATCATATGGTGGGTAATGTAGAATTAGGAGAAATGACGACGTGGTGTAACTTCTATAAGGATGTCCTAGGTTTTGCACAGATAGTGTCCTTTGATGATAATGATATATCCACTGAGTACACTGCTCTTATGAGTAAGGTGATGAGTAATGGAAATGGTAGAATAAAGTTTCCTATTAACGAGCCTGCTGAGGGTAAGAAAAAGTCTCAAATAGAAGAGTACTTGGACTTTTATGATGGTCCTGGAGTACAGCATGTAGCCGTAGCTACTAATGATGTGATAGCTACTGTAAGAGAGTTGATAGCTAGAGGAATAGAGTTTTTAAGAGTGCCAGATAATTACTATGATGTACTATTAGACAGAGTAGGTGAAATAGATGAAGATATAGCACCGCTGAGAGAGTTAGGTATATTAGTAGATAGAGATGATGAAGGATATTTGCTTCAGATATTTACCAAACCTATTGAGCCTAGGCCTACGTTATTCTTTGAGATTATTCAGCGAAAAGGAGCTACTTCTTTCGGTAAGGGAAATTTCCAAGCCTTGTTTGAAGCGATAGAGCGAGAGCAAGAGCTTAGAGGCACACTTTAGAAGCCAAGGAAGTCAAAATATAGAAGTGGTTTGAGGAGTATTCTTCAAGCCACTTCTTTGTTAGTACTTTGTCTTCTCAAAAAAAAATTAGTTAGATCTCATCCCGTCTATCCGCACCCCAGAGGAGTTTGTTTCGGATGGTTTCCATATAAGTAGTGCCCGAGAGTTGGATCATAGTGAAGTTAAACTCCGCTTGCCTGAGGCTTAGCTTAGTATTAGCTGGGACTATAAATGAGCGTGAATCCAAAGTAATAAGTATGGTATCCGCTCGTCCGCTAGTTTCTATTTCCAGTTCAGTATTATCTGGTATTACGATGGGTCTTACTGTAAGATTATGAGCAGCTATAGGTGTGATTACGAATGATTTACTACCTGGAAAGATAAGTGGCCCACCACAGCTAAGCGAGTATCCTGAAGATCCAGTAGGTGTAGCCACGATCAGACCATCTGCCCAATAATTATTTAAGAAATGTCCATTTAAATTGGCCTTCACTGTAATCATAGCAGAGGTATCACGTTTCTGCACTACAAAGTCATTCAGAGCGTATGGAAACTCATTTATTTCAGCTATATCAGACTCAATTTTTAGTATTACACGTTTTTCTATAGTAGTGTTTCCTTGTTTCAGAGCGATGAGAGCTTCTTCTACTTCGTCCATTTTAATGTTTGCTAAAAAGCCAAGTCGGCCAAGATTTACACCCATCACAGGTAGTCCGCTATCTTTTACTAGCAGTAGTGTATCTAGAGCTGTTCCGTCACCACCTAAGCTTATTAGACAAGTGAAATTTTCCGGTGTTAGGCTAGAGTCTGTACACGAGTGGCATGTTATATTATAACTATCTTTTAAGAATGCTCCGTAGCTGGTACTTACTTCATAGTCAATGTTTTGCTCACCTAGTATAGAAGTGAAATTTTGGTAAAAAGCTTTGAAATTTTTAGTTCTTATGTGTCTACCGTACAGTGCTACTTTCATATTAAATCGCTTTTTTAAAGTGTACAAAGAAACCACCTTCTTGTAAACTGTTCAAACTATATTCTAATCTGAGTAGTCTATCATTATAAATCAGTGCATTTATACCTATTCCTGCGGAGTATAGTATTTCATTTGGGAGTACGTTACTAGCAGGGACGTCATTGAGGTGAGCATACCCACCGTCAGAATAAGCTTCAAGGTATATTTTGAGGGGTAGTTTTTTATAGTTATTTACAGGAATGAAAGGGAGTGTCACTGTACGCTCTAGAGCAAGATAGCGTATGGCAGCATTGATCTTGAGACCTACAGTGCCATCTACTACATAATGCTCGTATCCTCTTATTATGGAATTATAGCCTAGTATTTTACGATCAGAGTAGGGTGCATCAGGATTACTATTTAGCTCAGTTTGGAGTGCTAATGCTGTACTTATTCTTGTTGAATATTGATTAAAAAGCTGTGCATTAGCAGCTAAGAAAATATTGGATTCAGTAGTACTGTTTTGCCATGTATTTGCTCCTGCTTGTAGAGAAATATAACTCCCATTGCTAGGATAAAAAATGTTATCGCGTTTATCGTTTTCTATCTTGACATAAGCGGTGTAGGTACGCTGATAGCGTAGGTTATTGATAAAGTAATCATTGGCAGGCACACTGGTGTCTAGCCGTCCGTAGTCATATGCTATTCCATAAGATGTACGGGTAAATGGCGTTAATCTTTTGGTTAACTCTAGGTATGCTTTGGTGTTGGATATCAGATTAGTGCCGCCATTTTGAATAAACTGAAGTCTGTCATTTCTAGTCTCATACCACACTTCATTTTGTGCAGAATGCTCTATAGCTGTATTGATTCCCCATTGCGTTTTTTTGCTTAGAAATGGGATTCTGTATTCCAATGCGAGCTTAGTGTTGTATCCAGTCTTTAGCTTTGTTTTGAGCGTATGATTTCTGCCAAATAGGTTATAGTTAAACATATAGAGACCATAGTTTGTCCGACCCGGGTCAAAGGCTAAATTTCTCCAAACATTAAAATTTCTATCACTAAATTCTAAAAACGGGATTGGCCAGATGTACCATTTTTCTACTACTGCCACATGTATGTGGCACGCTATACTAGGACTATCGTTTGTTTTTATAGTTATGTTGACTTCGTTAAAGAGGTTAAGGTTTAGGATACGTTCTTCAGATATATGTACTAATTCCATAAAGTTATCTGAGTTGTCGTCTGAATATTCTTTTCCTGCTTTAACAAGCATTTCACGCAATATAACAAAGCCCTTGGTCTGCTTATTACCGGTGAGACTTATTTCTTCTACGAAATAAGATGCAGAAAAACCCTGTAAACTAAGAATGAGAAGGATACTTAGTATGAAAAGTTTATTGGTCAATATATTTCATTAATGACTGAAAACGTCGCTCTACATTTTCTGCATAATCGTCATCGCCAAACGCTGCAACAGTCTCGTAGCCGTAGCGTTGAAGTCCATTTATGATTCTTTCTGCATTTTGAGTATTGAGCTTGAGGCTGGCTCTTATTCTTCCACTTTCTGCTAGATTAGTGAGCCATAGTCCGAGCAGTTGAGAGCCTTCACCCTCTATGATGCGTGCTATTTCACTGCTGGAGTATTGATGTGCGGCCATTTCTACTACGATTACAGCACCAGACTGTTCTACAGTGAGTGAATTGGCTAGAGCTTCGACTACTATCGTTTTGGTAATTATACCTACCCATTCTAAGTTTTCACCCAGCACACAGCAGACATTTGCTTTAGACTCATTGAAAATACGAAGGACATCCAGTAGATGTGAATTGTGGTAAATACTAGTGTAACCTGGTTCTACGAGAGTAATGATGGTGTCTTCTTGGCTATGAATACACTCGTCTAGCTGCACAGTACCATAGAGTTTACCTGCACGTATTACTGGCAGTTCATAGCACAGATTATCAAACATAGCTTCTATGCACTCCTTTCTGCTGGATGTTTCCTCAATGGCTACGGCCTGTGATATGTGGTCTGCTACTATCATACAGTTGTTATAACAACTTACGTTCTGGCAAGTTTAGTACTGTGCAAAGTAAAGCAAGATAGCCAATTATCTATAATAGTAAGTCCATGTGATGTCAAAATAGCCTCAGGGTGAAACTGAACTGCCCAAATGGGAAGGCTCGCGTGTGCAATGGCCATTAATTCGTTTTTGTGCGTATAAGCTATATCCATTAGGTCTTTGCCCTCTATCTCGGTGAGTATTAGAGAATGATATCTGCATACATGAAGAGGTCCCTTGATCTGATTAAACATGGGATGTGTTTCGGTATAAGCTATTTCATCTTGTTTACCGTGCATAGGAAAAGATGCTCGTATGAGTTTTGCTCCAAAATATGTGCCGATAGCCTGCATGCCTAGGCAAACACCAAAAATGGGCAACTTATTATGATACAGATGTATAACATCCATTAAACTGCCAGATTCTTGCGGTGTTCCAGGTCCTGGTGATAATATGATCCCAGTATACTTATCTCCGATGGTGTTTACTTCTATTTGGTCATTTCGGACTACCTCTACTTCAGCACCACAACGCACGAAATAGTCGTATAAATTATAGGTGAATGAGTCATAATTATCTAGCAAAAGAAGCATAGTACAAAAATAGCCTGACTTATTACGTTCAGCTACCAATTTTTCCGTTTATTTCGTGAACTTAATATGAATTTTGAAAAGTATAACCAGTATGACGCTGGGGAGCTAGCAAGAATATACGCAGCATTAGTAAAGCCGCGTATGATCGAGGAAAAGATGCTCAAACTTCTTAGACAGGGTCAGGTGAGTAAGTGGTTTAGTGGCATAGGTCAAGAAGCTATTGCTGTAGGGGCCACTCTAGCGTTGGAAGCGGATGAGTATATCATGCCGCTACATCGTAATCTAGGAGTGTTTACTGCTCGAGGAATACCATTTGAGAAGTTGCTTCATCAGTGGCAGGGGAATATAGGTGGTTTCACCACGGGTAGAGATCGATCTTTTCATTTCGGTACGAGTGAGTATCACATAGCAGGCATGATATCTCATTTAGGGGCTATGCTCAGTGTGGCAGATGGTGTGGCTTTAGCGAATAAATTAGACAATAAAGGTAAAGTAACCCTAGCTTTTAGTGGAGATGGCGGTACGAGTGAAGGGGAGTTTCACGAGGCAGTGAATCTTGCCGCTGTATGGGATTTGCCTGTTATCTTCTTGATAGAAAATAATGGATATGGTCTGAGTACGCCTAGTAGTGATCAGTTTAGGTGCGAAAATATAGCAGACAAAGGTATAGGATATGGAATAGAAAGTAAGACCATAGATGGCAATAATGTACTTGAGGTATATACAGAAATAAGCCAGATATCCAGCGACTTACGTAAAAACCCAAGACCGTTTTTACTAGAATGTAAGACCTTCAGAATGAGAGGTCATGAGGAAGCCAGTGGTACTAAGTATGTGCCAAAAAAGTTAATGGATGAATGGACTAAAAAGGATCCGATTACAAATTTCGAAAACTACCTGTTAGTTCATAAATTAATATCTGCAGCTGAGATAGTGAAGATTAAAGACCTTATCACAGATGAGATAAATGAGGGAGTAAAAATACTCAGTCTTCCAGAAAAAATAGAAGTAAATACAGCGAAAGAGATTGCAGAGGTAGTTCAGGCGTATGTACCAGAGTTGACCCCTCCTGCAGGACCTAAGAAGGAGATGCGGTTTATAGATGCTATACAAGATGGGATGCGATTAGCCATGCGTAAGTATGATAATCTAGTACTTATGGGGCAGGACATAGCAGAATACGGAGGAGTCTTTAAGATTACGGATGGTTTTGTGGCTGAGTTTGGGCTAGGAAGAGTGAGAAATACGCCTATTTGTGAAGCAGCACCGCTAGGAGCAGCTTTGGGATTGTCCATGGGTGGAAAGAAAGCTATGGTAGAAATGCAGTTTGCAGATTTTGTGAGTTGTGGATTTAATCAAATAGTGAATAATTTAGCAAAGACCTATTACCGATGGGGGCAAAATAGTGATGTGGTGATACGTATGCCTACCGGCGGTGGATCAGCTGCGGGGCCGTTTCACAGTCAGAGTAATGAGGCTTGGTTTTTTCACGTAGCGGGACTACGAATAGTCTATCCGAGTACTCCGTCAGATGCTAAAGGTCTTCTTTTAGCAGCCTTTGAAGATCCGAATCCAGTGTTGTTTTTTGAACATAAAGGGCTGTACAGAAGTATAAAAGAAGAAGTACATACCGCAGAATATACAATAGAAATAGGCAAAGCAAATGTATTGATGCAAGGAGATGACATTACCTTCATTACCTACGGTCTAGGTGTGCAATGGTGCACAGAAGTCATAGAAAATCAGAGTATTAGTGCTACGCTAGTGGATTTGCGGACACTGTTGCCTTGGGATAAGGAGACCGTGAGAGAAGCAGTAAAAAGTACGGGGAAAGTAATAGTAGTGCATGAAGACACCCAAGAAGGTGGCATAGGTGGTGAGATAGCAGCCTGGATAGGTGAACATTGCTTCACAGACTTAGATGCACCTGTGATGCGAGTAGGCAGTCTCGATACGCCGATCCCTTTTAATGCAGACTTAGAAAATAACTTTATGGGTAAGAGTAGATTAGAGGACAAGGTGAGGGAGTTGCTGGGGTGGTAGGAAGGTTTACTTTTCTGTATATGGAAGGAAATCAAGACGCATCATCAGAATAGGGCCTAAGGTGTTTGTTTCTCCAGGCTGATACACTTTACTTTTAATATCAATCAAAGACATGTCGAAATATTGTGCGTCAGAATTCTCACTACCATACCATTCTCGGTAAGCTTGGAATTCAAATAAGGAATAAAGATTTTTATGGAATAAAGAGTATTTTTCTAGCGAATAAATATCTTCAGCATATGGTTTATACTCCAAGTAGCTTAAACTTGCAAATAAGCTATGATTCTGTTTGTTATGCTGACTATCATATTTAACGGAGTGATTAAATTCGATAGTCTGGATAAGTGTTAAATCTTTGTGATGACCAATGGAGTAAGAAATGGAACTCACATAAAATGGGACAACCTTAGATCTAAAACCTTCGTTCGTCACTTTAGAATTAGTATTGTGTTGACAATACTCTACTTCATAGAGTAAATAATAGTCTGAATCTGTGAATGAAATATACTTAGAAATTAGTCTGTTTTTTTTATAAATAGAATGCTTGATTATCTCGCCGTCTAAGTTGTTAGACTTCACTGTCTCGACTACATGAACTCGTTTTCTAAAGGGACTAAATTCATATTCAAAATTACGGATTACAGAATCAGTTCCGTCAACATAAAAGTCCATTAAATTTCTATTGTAGTATTCTATTCGTAGTATAAGACCTTGTTCATTAAAAAACAGTCCTCCGACTGTGTCTTTGATTGATGTTACCACGCTATCCAATATGCTATCATATTTAAGAGTCCCCAATAAGGAGTCTTTAGCACTCCACATTTCTGGCATAAACCTAAAATTCAAATCAAACCTACGGTGTGTGGGACCACCGTTTAGTACTAAATCCCAACAGAAGGCTCCAAGTTGACCGTTATCATTGTAGATATTTTTAGCAATAATTCTAGGTGTGTCCTTAGCTAGGCTGAATTGGGTAAACTTTTGCTCATAATTAGAGGCCACTTTAGTTCTCTTAGTAGTGTGAGACTCACTATAGTTACTTGTTGCTTCTATTGTATTAGTTATTGAAACTAGAATTAATAGCATCAGGAATAACCTAACGCTATATATATCATAAGTTTTTGATTGTTCTGTGGTCCACATATTTAACAAAAGTAGGGTTATCAGCTATAAGCACCATTATCATTGATTCCCTATATTTAATTAATCCAAATCCTCAAAAACGGTATCTACATCTAAGCTTAGGTCAGGAAACAACGGACTCTCTATGCTATTACCTTCTGCAAAAGGTCTAAGACCTATGAATTCGCCATCTCTTAGTGTATAGATAAATACTGACTTATTCATAGGATCCACTATCCAGTACTCTTTTACTAAGCCCTCTTCATAAAGTTTGAATTTAGTATCTAAGTCTTGCTTTTGATTATTTGGAGACAAGATCTCAATCATTAAATCAGGAGTACCATTACATCCTGCATCATCAAGTATAGCGATATCACAAATTACACATAAATCTGGTTGCACTACCGTATGGTTCTTCTTCCCATAAGGGATTTCTAGTCTTACATCAAAAGGAGCTGGATAATACTTACATCCTTTGGTCTGCAAGAAAACTTTGAAAACATAGTTTAAACTCACTACAATGCCTTGATGTCTTCTACTCGGAGCTGGACTCATTTTCATGATTTTACCTCTTATAAGCTCTACTCTCTCCGTGAATGTAAATCTTAGGTAGTCTAAATAAGAGTACTCTTTATCCAAATCTAGTAATCCGTAATGCGGAATGGGTTCATTTACATCCATAGATAACAAAGATAGGAAAGTTATATCGTATTAAAACTGCCGAACAAGATTCGCTATCTTTATTTAATCCAAATAAAAATACATCTTTGCAGTGAGCAAGTGAAACTTACCGAATTACATATAGGGCAAATTGCCAGAATACGATCTGTAGCCGAATCTCCATTCAAGGAGAAGCTTCAAGAAATGGGCTGTATCCCAGGTTCACTTATCAAGCCCATACGTAAAGCTCCATTTGGAGATCCTATAGCTTACGAGCTGGAAGAATATACGCTTAGTATGCGTAAAAATGAGGCTGAAACCATCGAAATTCGACCTCTTGACCCGCTTTTTTCTAGTTAAACTATACAGACTATGTCGGATAAAAAAGAGTTAAAGATAGTATTGGCTGGTAACCCTAATTGTGGTAAGTCGTCGCTATTTAACAGTCTTACAGGTCTGAAGCAGAAGATTACCAATGTGCCAGGGACTACTATAGAAAATAAGGTCGGTAGTTTCTCAGTGGAGGGGTGTAAGGTACAGCTCATAGATACTCCGGGCACTTATTCTTTTAATCCAAAGAGTCTAGATGAGAAAGAAGCGGTAAAAGTATTCTTTGATAATCCGTTACCAGATGCCATTCTGTATGTAGCAGATGCGGCTAATCTCAAGAGGAATCTGTTCTATTTCAGTCAATTAGCACAGCATGATATTCCTATGGTGCTAGTTCTTACTATGTTAGACATCGCAGATTTCAAAGGGTTTGAGATAGATGTTGACAGATTAGAAAAAGAGCTTGGTATTCGGGTGTTTAAGATAAACGCACGGGAAGAGGAAGGCATAGCACAAGTTAAAATAGCATTGGCACAAAGTCAGTTTGTACCGCATTATGCTTTTGGTAGTCAAGAAGATCATACACACGAGAGCCACTTTGTTTCTATTAATAAATTACTGAATAAGACGACGACTCTAAAGTCCAAAAGAGAATTAGTTTCGAATAAAATAGACGTTTGGGCAACTCATCCTATTTTGGGTTATCTGATGTTTTTGGCAGTTCTTTTGGTGATCTTTCAAAGTGTATTTAGTTTGGCTTCTTATCCCATGGACTGGATAGAGAATGGCTTTAGTCTACTCAGTGAATGGCTTACTGCAGTGTTGCCTGATGGGTGGCTTAAGAAGTTGATAATAAATGGATTAGTTGCTGGTATAGCAGGTGTGGTGGTGTTCGTACCTCAGATAGCTATTTTGTTTTTCTTTATGGGGCTATTGGAGGATACAGGATATATGGCACGTGTTAGCTTCATCATGGATAAAATGCTACGGGGCTTGGGACTTAGTGGGAAGTCTGTGGTGCCACTATTGAGTGGAGCTGCTTGTGCTATCCCGGCTATCATGAGTACCAGAAATATAGAAAATTGGAAAGATAGACTGATTACTATTATGGTGACTCCTTTGATGAGTTGCTCTGCGAGACTGCCAGTGTATACGCTACTTATTAGCATGGCAATACCGAGTGATAGGTTCATAGGAATAGTAAGTGTACAGGCATTGCTAATGCTGGGAATGTATGTACTGGGTACTGCAGCAGCTCTAGTAGCAGCGGTAGTGTTTAAATGGATTATAAAACATAATGTGCCATCCTATTTTATAATGGAATTGCCGGTTTATCACGCTCCTAGATGGAATAACATTTGGATAAATATGTGGCAAAAATCACGCAGTTTCGTGGCAGAAGCAGGTAAGGTGATATTAATAGTTTCAGTAGTACTTTGGTTTTTAGCTAGTTATGGGCCTAAGGTAAATCAATCTTTTAGTATACAAGAAGCTCCTCAGTTGGTAGAGAGTTATGCAGGACTCTTTGGTAAGGCCATAGAACCAGCAATTAAACCAATTGGTTTTAATTGGAAAATTGGAATTGCATTGATTACGTCTTTTGCGGCTAGAGAGGTTTTTGTGGGTACTATGAGTACGATTTATAGTGTGGGTGACGAGGAAAATTTTGATCAGATACGTGATAAAATGAGAAAAGATATCTTGGCCAATGGTAAACCTGTGTATTCTATAGGGGTCGTGCTTTCTCTTATGGTATTTTACGCATTTGCGATGCAGTGTATGGGCACGTTAGCAGTTGTATATAAAGAGACTAAGTCTTGGAAGTGGCCTGCTATACAGTTTGTGTATATGACGGTATTAGCATATATAGGAAGCTGGGTTACTTTTAATCTGTTTGGGTAACAATAGGTACTACTAGTTTTACTTCTGTCCCTTTACTGCCATCTTCATAGCTTAGGTCATTGACTTTTACGTCAAAGTTACCTTGACCTTCACTTAATATTTTTAACCGCTGCTGTGTAAGATTCATACCTGCTGATGTGTGTTTACTGCTGCGTTTTGAATTCATCTCGCTTGCAGCTTCCCGGCCGATACCGTTATCCGTGATGGTACAAAGGAGATATTGTTTTTCACAAGAGATTAGGACCTCTAGTTTTCTATTTTCTTTCTTAGGCAGTAGACCATGTATGATGCTATTCTCCACGAATGGCTGTATGAGCATAGTAGGCATATTGGTATTTTCTAAATCCTCTATATTACTCGTTTTTATGGTGTAGTCTAGGTTGTTATCCATTCTCATCTTCTCTATTTCAAGATAGAGGTCTAATCCTTCTATTTCGTCTGCTACACTGATGTACTTTAGTCTGCTATTTTGCAGTATTTTCCGCATCAAACTGGCAAATTTGCTGAGATACGTGTATGCCTCACGTGGCTCTTTTTTGAGTATGAAATATTGGATGCTATTCAATGAATTAAAAATAAAGTGAGGATTCATTTGACTGCGAAGTGCAGTAAGTTCCGAATCGACCAATTGGAGTTTGTAGGAGCGTTCTATGGCACGCGTACGATATTTGAATAGTGCGTATATCAACGTAGCAATGCTGAGTATACTCGCCAGGATAAACCACCATTTCTGCCAAAGTGGAGGATTAACAATTATTTTAAGATCATCTGATGAGGCTTCCCAGTTACCAAATTCGTCTTCAGCAAGAACTTCAAAAACATATGAGCCAGGACTAAGTCTAGGATATACGGCGGTATTAGTCCCACTAGCAGATACCCAGTCATTATCATACCCACGAAGTCTATAGCTATAGTTAATACCTTCGGGGTTGATATAATAAAGCGAAGTGAAATCTATTTCTAGTCTGCTGTTTAGGAAACTGAGAGAATAGGAGTTTTTACTGAAATCGGTGAATTCACCTCTGACGCCGGTAATGAAAATAGGAGATCCAGTGGTATCAAAGTCTATCTGGCTGGGTTTAAAAAAATTAAGTCCATTCACTCCGCCAAAATAATAGGTGCCATTACTTGACTTGCAAAAAGCTCCTTCGTTATACTCTGTACTCTGTAGGTAGTGTACAAGTTTAAAATTGACAAATGATTCGTTGTAAATGTCGTATTGGACTATTCCGTTGTTCGTTGAAAGCCAGCATTTTCCGTTTCCTTGGTAGAGTACTCCGTACACTATATTATTTACCAATCCTTCCGTCTCTGTTATTGCTGAAAATTGCTCATTTTTGAGATCAAATAGATTTAGACCACCTCCGTAAGTACCTATCAAAAGGCTATCATCATTGACCCATGCGAGAGACATTAGGTTATTACTATTAATGGTCAATGAATCATTTTCGTCACTTTTATACGTTTTAAACGTTTCTGTTACCTTGTCAAAGATCTGGAGTCCTCCTCTAAAACTCGCGAGAATAAGCTTATTCTCAGTAGGATGTTCGGTGATTTGATAAATGGAATTATTTGCGTGTGACTTGTCCGATATGTATTTTGTAAATGTCTGGTTATGTGGCGATTTGAGATATAGTCCCAGGGGAGTGCCTATCCATAAGTTGTCATCTCTGTCCTCATAGAAGTGTCTTATAGTCCCAAAGTCTACATTACCTTTTTCACGGTTTGCTACTGCTGTGAATTTTTCTGTTTCTCTATCAAACAGAAAAATACCGTCCATACTAGTACCTATCCAAAAGTTACCTTTGGAATCTTCAAAGATGCTTCTTACAGAATTACTTTCAAATGGACCATCTACTATTCTTGGATATACTTTGGCTATAGTATTATCTTCATTGAGTTGAACTAGTCCTGAAGCTAATGTTCCTAGCCACATGGTGCCTTTTTGGTCTTCATAGGTGCAATACACATTATTGCCGTACGTTTGGTCACCTATTTCAAAGTATTGCAATAATCCGAATTTATTGAGCTGTGGAGCGTATGTACTGACGCCCGCTACAGTGCCTATCCATAGTAAGTTGTCTTTATCTACAAATAGATTCGATATATTATCGTTTACTAAGGAGTAGGGTCGCTGAACATTAGACCGGTAAAGACTAAACAGTCCATGTTCTAATCTTAACAGACCGCCGCTTGTGCCTATCCAAGCTACATCATTTTGTATAGCTATGGTATTTATCTTATTAATGTATCGCTTACGTGGTGGGATATTTAATTTGGTCAATTTACGGAAGTTTAAATCTGCTTGATACAGTCCGTTTTCGGTACCTATTAAATAATGGTTTTTATAGCGTGTTACGACGTTGATAAGTATGTTTTGATTATTAAATAAGACCGATGCAGTATTAAGATCTGTGCGGATTACCTTATGAGCAGTGGCTAGTAAAAGTGAATTATTATCGATTTTTAGCCGCCTTATACTTTCATTACCAATGTCTTTGATTTGGACTCTTCTGGCTTTATTTAGTTCGGGGTCATACTGCCACAGTCCACCGCCATCAGTATTTATGATTATCCTATCTTGGTGCACTAGCAGCTGTGAGATAGAGTAATCAAAGGTGCTATCGTATTTTCGAAGATCTAAATGTCTGGTAGAGTAATCCAGTTCACTGATTATATCAACAGTGCCTAAGTTTGTTCCTACATAAAGGTTATGATCATATGAGAGTACATCATGAACATAACTATCAGATAGAGAATTGCTTACACTTTCAGAATGTTTGAGGATTTTAAAGTGTTTCCCATCGTATCTATGAAGTCCCTCCGCAGTAGCTATCCATATATATCCATTATGGTCTTGTTCGAAATCAGTGATTGCGCTCATAGAGAGACCATCACTTACAGTTATATTTTGAAAACGGATAAGCCCTTGTGCACTAGTAGATAGGGCTGAAAGTGCACATAGTACGGCGACTATATAATATTTTAATAGGTTATTATGCACTGGCCAATGCTGCCAAAAACATGTCTTTTCTGCGTTTAGATACTCCTACGTTATCTCCGTTAGACATTACTGCGTGGCTGCCTTCCCCGCGAATGTATGTTTTTATTTCGGCTAGATTTACAAGATAGGATTTATGACTTCTAAAGAAGTTGTAGTCTTTTAATCTGTTCTCGTATTCTTTCAGATTTTTAGAGGTAGTTATACGCTCACCACTTTTTAAGAAAAAGTAGGTATATGCTCCATCTCCCTTGCAGTACACTATGTCTTCAGTTTTGAGAAACTGTAGACCTTTGCTTGTAGATAGTGAGATCTGTTTTTTAGCTTCGGGTAGGTTACTCGCAGCACTGGTGCGTACACGGACTCTTTCTACAGCATTTTGTAGGTGCTCTATGCACACAGGCTTTAAAAGGTAGTCTACGGCGTCAGACCTAAATGCTTTTACTGCATGCTCTTCATGACCAGTCACGAATATTACGTTTTGGTCTTTATTTTTCAGAGCTTCAAGGACTTGAAAACCATCTCCGTTGGCCAAGTGAATATCTAAGAAAACTAAATCTGGAGTGTGCTTCTCTATGGCGTCTATCCCTGTAAGCACTCCATCAGCCATTCCTACTATTTCTACTTTGTCTACAAATGAGGTCAATAGCAATTCTAGGTTTTCTCTACTCTTTCTTTCGTCATCGATAATTACTGCTCTTAGCATAGTTTTCTTTTTACTTTAGGTTAAACAAATGGTTATCTTTTGATAAATCTACGAGCTTCTAGGTGGTCCGCATATATCAAATTTAGTATGTAGGTGCCACTTGGCAGGTCTGTTACGTCTATTCTGCTAGAGTAGCCCTCCTCTCGATGTGTTTTACCCGTCATATCTATGATACGTAGGCTCTGTGGCGTTATATTCGCTTTTATGGTGATGTGCTCTGTGGTAGGGTTAGGGTAGATAGTAAACTCTACTCTATATTCCTTGCGAAATACTTGATCATAGAATTCTTTTGGATTTTCTGAGTTGGCTTCGTTTAATACACCATACTCAAAACCATTATTATCTCCATCTAGGTCTGCGGAGCCTTCGTTAGACTGGCCTATTCCGCCATCATCGTCACTTCCTCCATCTTGTCCGTCCCAGTCTTCAAATACGAGAGTATCATCCACGTGATGAGCTGCGTTTATATCAATATGTATGCTGTCAGTTTTTACTAAACTTGTATTTTCTTTTTCCTTTAACTTATCTTTTTCGTCATCATCACCGCCTTTGGCAAAAGAGAAACCAGTACACATCACCAAAGCGATGATACAGACTGTTATCCTAGTTATTTTTGGCTGGTTGATCATATGGTAAAGATAACGACAAATATTTTGAATTCTGTGTATAGGATTGAGAAACGGGTATTTTGAATTGAAAAGCGGTTGTAAAGGACTTGAATTTCACAGGTAACACTTCTTTTACGGCGTTCTTAGCAACAAAAAAGGAGTTCTTTGACTCCCTTTTTCTGCTCATGCTAAAAGCTAAGTGTATGAAAAGTTCGTAGCGAATATGGCTGTCGTACTCTCATTTACATATCAGCTACCTGTTTATCTGAATCTTGATGGGTTGTCTCATACGTACTTTTGCTTTTTCCCCTTGGTGTATTCCAGCTTTCCATTTAGGCATGTTGGCATAGATACTTTTTGCTTCTCGCTCTATACCAAAACCAGGCTTATTGCAGCTAAGTATTTGTACATCAACTACATCTCCATTTTCATCTATGACAAATTCTACTACGACGGTCACATCGTCTGCAAAGTCATAGATACGACTAGGAATTTTAAAATTCTGGTCAATGAACGCATTAAGGGCTTCTTCACCTCCAGGAAATTCTGGCATATTGTCTGCATAAGTGATTGCTTGACTCGGCTGTTCTACTTTTGGAAGTACTACTATCTGTTTCATTAATCCGGGACTGGGAAATTTAGGAAGTGCTATTATCTCATCTTTAGTTTCAAAAAGATTGTCTGCCATTTTTATAATCGCAGTAGCATCAAAGAAAGAAGCCTCTATTAGTTCTTGTTTAGGCGGTTCAGGTTCGTTGATTACTTGTGGTTCAACAAACTCAGTATATTGATATGCTGGGTCATAGAGTAGACTTTCTGGTGGATCAAAGATACAAATAGAGTCCGTACGGTACTGAAGGTTTAGGGCCCAATTAACAAATAGAAGAGATAGGATTAATCCAACTTCGAGAAGGATAATACGGTCTGGCTTTTTACGGTTGGTTTTTGATTGCATAATTATTTCTTGTTTTATTAATTGAATACTATGCAGTAACCCAAAGGTAAACAGGTTTTATATGAAGACTAAACGAAAAGTAGAGATGGGTTGACTAACGGGATGTAGATCTCGTTGCATTCTGCTAATACAGAATATTCGAACTGATAAAATATGTTTCAATAAATTCTTGCTATGAATCGAAGAACCTTGTCATTTCGAGTGGATTTGCTTTTGGCAAATATGTATCGAGAAGTGAACAAGGGCATTATCTACTGCTTATCTTTAAATCTTTCTTTTATGATGGTCGGGGCTTCGGTACATTCCGCTATTGCGGAACACTCAGCCAGACAACATAAGTTTCAATAAATTCTTGCTATGAATCGAAGAACCTT
>Ga0222647_1000402_pt1 | contig 19971 bp, 17 predicted proteins | sample AntAcemetagen333_FD_179864 | JGI IMG/M metagenome (GOLD analysis project Ga0222647, IMG submission 179864) | Saline water microbial communities from Ace Lake, Antarctica - #333 | ecosystem: Environmental > Aquatic > Non-marine Saline and Alkaline > Saline | place: Antarctica: Ace Lake...
TCAAAATCGTACCACCACTCTCCAGAGTGGTGTAGTAAAAAATAAAAATAATCCTTTTACGTTACTCTCCAGAGTGGTGTAGTGGAAAGTAGAAGTAATCTTTTTACACCACTCTGGAGAGTGGTGCTACTTTGTAAAATTGCCGATTTTTAACCGAATTGCATCTGCTCCGCTTTTCAAAATCCCAACATATTTTTCAACCTCTGCTTCCTCGAATCGATTCGCAGGTCCTGAGGCACTCAAACTCGCTACAATTTCATTTTTTTGATTAAAAACAGGAACTGCAACGCAAATTAAACCGATTTCAAATTCTTCTCTATCAATTGCATAGCCTTGATTTTTGATTTTTTGCAAAGCAGGAATTAAAGTCGATTTTTTAGTTAGGGTGTTATTTGTTATTTTTAATAAATTATTATTAATCAACAGATTATCAACTGCTACTTCAAGTGATGAATTAGGCAAAAATGCTAAAAGTACTTTTCCTAAACTCGTCGCATGAGCCATTCGATACGTGCCAATATTCGTACTCATCGCCAAACCTTGCGGACTTTCGGCTTTATCAATATAAAAAACTTGATTGTTTTTTAAAATCGCCAAATGCACGGTTTCTCGGATATTTTCAGCGACTTTTTCTAATTCTAAATGCGTTTGTTTGACAAAAGCGGCGTGTAGTTTCACTCGATTACCGAGTTCAAACAACTTCAAACCCAAGCTATATTTATCAGAATCCGTATGCTGCCGAATCACTCCCAACTGCTCCAAAGTCGCCAACATTCGGTACGTTGTACTTTTATTAGAACCCATGGCTTTCGCCAATTCCGTTACACCCCACTCTGATTTTTCCGTTGTGAAATGTTCCAAAATTGCGAATGCTTTTTGTATTGAGCCGTTGTATTTCATCTAATTCATTATTTCACCTGCAATTTAACATTCCCCAATCCTTCAATTTCCGCTTCCACCGTTTGCCCAATTTGAACGAAAACCGCGGAAGTTGCCGCACCCGCTAAGAGAATCATTCCCTTTTTTAATGGTTCATTATATTGCAAACTCAACCTTGCAGCTGCTACAACGGATTCCCACGGATTGCCCAAAATTGCGTCGGACGAACCAGTTGCAACTATTTTACCATCCACTTTTAAATCAATTTTTAAATCGGAAAGATTCGTATTTGGCGAAAGCCAACTGCCGATGACGAAACCCGTAGAAGAACAATTATCGGCAATCACGTCTTCTAACGAAAATTTGAAATTTTCATAGCGAGAGTCAATGATTTCAATTGCTCCAGCTACGGATTCGATGAAATTTGGAGCAGTTTCCAACGTCAATTCTTCCGTAATATCTGCTTTAATCAGAAAAGCAATTTCTGGTTCAGCACGAGGATGGATGAATTTTGATTTTAGTAAATTATCTCCATTTTGATATTTCATTTCATCCGTCAATCGGCCCCAAATCATATCATGAACGCCCATTTGTTCCATCTTTGCCTTACTCGTAAAACCGAGTTTTAGACCGACTAATTTTTCGCCTCGCTCGTAGCGTTGAGCGATGGAAATTGCTTGGATTGTGTAAGCGTCTGTTAAAGTAACTGTTTGAAAAGTACTAATTTGTGTGACTGCTTTCGCAGTTTTTGCCGCATTATCTAAGGTAATTGCTAACGCTTGATTTGTCTGTTTCATATAGTAAAACGATGTTTTATAATTTGTATAAAAGTCGAACTTTTAAAGGGCTTATCAAAATTTGAATGGGAAAATTTAATTTTTTCAAAAAATATTTTTCATTTATAATTATAACGTAGCAAAGCTATTACTCTAAAACTTGGGCTACCCACGTAAAGTTGGACACGTTGCAAAAACTTAATTACAAACTCCCGAGGTTTCCCCGAGATTTCGGGGTAAACTGGGACAGGCAGTGTCGGTGCGCTGCACCTTAATAAAAATACTTAAAATCCGAAGCTACAAACCCCCGAGGTTTCGGGACAGGCAGTGTCGGTGCGCTGCACCTTTAAATTTGAACGAAAAGGTGCAGCGCACCGACACGGTTTGTAGCAAATAAGTTAGAAGTAGTTTTATTAAGGTGCAGCGCACCGCTTGTCCCGAAGCCTCGGTGGACACCGTTTTGTCCAACATTAAACGGGTAGCCGAAACTTGTAATGTATGCTTTACTAAAAATTATCATTTTCGTATTTAAAACTTTTAGGTCGCCAGTTAAATAAATGGTACTTTGAATTGGCCGTAGTCATCAGGTGACTTTAAGTCACCTGATGACTTGCCAAACGATAGAAGATAATTATTACTTTTTTAACTGACCATTTATCTTTAGAGGAAATATTGGTCACAAGAAGAATATATATTACATAATTTAGTATTAATACGTATGTAAAAATTCGTGCAAGACTTCAGAACGATAAAACCTTAAATCCGACTTACATTTTTATTTTCCAATGCTTCCATTTTTTCCAAAAAACCATCTGGCATTTTCATTTTACAAGTATTTTCAAAATCATAAAAAACCAATTTTTGATTCGAAATTGCAACAATTCGATTGTATTTTTCACTAAACAAATGCGTTTCTAACGTAATATGATGTTCACCATAATCCACCGCGCGGTTAGCTAATACTATGTTATCTGGATATGTTACTGGAAAAATATATTTGCAATCAATTGTTGCGACCACGAAACCAACACCTATTTTTGGAACAACTTCAAAATCTAAAGCCTCAAAATATGCCACTCTACCACTTTCCACGTATCCCAAATATTTTACATTATGTACATGACCGGCAGCATCCATATCTCGCCATTCTACTTTTATTTTGGTCGTAATGGGAAAATCTTTTATTAAATCTTTCATTTATTTCTAATTTTGAGCGTAAAGTAACGGAAATTTTAACTTTTATAGTTTTATGGTATCACGATATTAAAGTATTTTAGTTTAAAGGTATAATTCGATAACAAAAGTCGTTGGAACAGTTAGGGAACGAGAAATGAATAATCTACCCGTTATGACGAGTTAGAATCGGTAGGTTATTTGTTTCTTATTTCCTTGAACCTTAACCACTTAAAACACCTCAACATCATGATGTCCTAACGCTTTCAAATCAAAATCGAATGAAAATTTATTTATTGCCAATTATCGTAATTGCGTTTTTCGCTTGCTCACAACCAGCCGAAAATACTCAACAAGAAACCATACAAACCACAGAAATTTCAACGCCAGAACTGGTCATTGATGCTAAAAATCAACTGGGAGAAGGCTCAATTTGGAATTATAAAACTGGCGAATTATGGTGGATTGATATCGAAGGAAGAACGTTAAATACGTATAATCCAACCACAAAGGCGACTCGGATTTTTTATGTAAAGCACCGTATCGGAACGGTCGTGCCGAGTGCAGACGGTTTATCGGCGATTATTGCTTTACAAAACGGTGTTTGGAATCTGAACCTTGAAACCGAGGAAATAACGTTTTTAGTGAGTCCAGAAACAGACACTATAAATATTCGTTTGAATGATGGAAAGTGTGACCCAGCTGGGCGTTTTTGGGTCGGCTCAATGCACCTAAGCCAGACGAAATACAAGGCTTCCCTTTTCAGAATTACACCAGATGAAGACCAAGTAATTTTACAGAAAATGCAAGATTCTGTCACGATTTCTAATGGCATTATTTGGTCGTTAGATGAAAAAACGATGTATTTTATTGATACCGACCGTGGCGATGTTCGAGCGTATAATTACGATAAAAAATCGGGCAATATCACTGACGAACGAGTCATAATAACGGTTTCAGATACTTTAGGTTATCCCGATGGCATGACGATTGACAGCGAAGGAATGTTATGGATTGCTCTTTGGAACGGTAACGGAGTGAGTCGCTGGAATCCAAATACTGGCGAAATGCTGCAATTTATCGAAGTTCCCGCACACAATGTTTCGTCTTGTGCTTTCGGTGACGAAAATTTGGAAACGCTTTACATCACTTCCGCAAGGGGTGATATGACGGACGAAGAATTAAAAGCAAAACCGAATTCTGGTGGTATTTTTAAAGTTATGCCGGGCGTGAAAGGCGTAAAAAGTCATTTCTTTGGACAATAGTTTTTTTTAATTCAAAATACATTCAAAAAATGAAAAGGAAACTCATCACAATAATCGTTATTTTATTACCAATATTAGCTTTCGGTTTTCACATTCTCAGTTCAACTGGCTTTTTTAGAACTATTGACAACCAGATGAATGGTAAAATTGTCGGTAATTTTCCGATTGCTGGAGTTGAAGATATGACGATTGACGAAGACGATAATTTTGGTATTTTTATCGCTTACGACCGTGCCGCAGAACGGGATGGCAAGCCGAAAAAAGACGATGGTATCTATATGATTGATTTGTCGAAAGATACTTTTGAGATAAAATTATTATCTAAAAACTTCAAAAAACCACTCGCTTTACACGGTATCAGCTTAATTCAATTAGACTCGAATCATCATAAATTATTCGTAATTAATCATGCAGCGGGTGAAAATATTGAGGTTTTTGATTTGTATCATTGGGATAGTTTGGTACACGAAAAAACAATGCAGCACGAGTTAATTTTTTCGCCAAACGATATTGTTGCTATTTCAGAAACGTAATTTTACTTTACGAATGACAAATATTACAATTCAAAAATTGGCAATTTGTTTGAGAATTATTCGGGTATTGCGAAATGCGAAACCATTTATTTTGATGGTAAAAATTACAAAGTCGTGAACAATAATATTGCTTACGCCAATGGTATTAATTACGATAAAAAACGAGATTTAATCTACATCGCCTCGCCAAGGGGTTTTTTAATTGCAGTATTTGAACGGTTAGAAAATGGCGATTTAAAACATATTGAAAATATGGATTGTGGAACAGGTGTGGGCAATATTAAATTGGACAAGAAAGGGAATTTATCGATCGGTTGTCATCCTAATTTATTGGTTTTCAAGAGTTATCAAAAGGGAAAAGCAAAAAATGCACCATCTGAAATTATTAAAATCAACTATCGAAAAAAGGGCGATTACGATATAAAAATCCTGTGTGTCAATGACGGAACAGCGATTTCCGCAAGTACCGTTGCTCCGATTTATAACGATTTAATATTCATCGGCAGCGTTATGGATGACCATTTTTTGGTTTTAAAATCGGAAGATTGAATAAAGAGAATTAAATATTGAATTTAACCGTTCAAACATAAGACGATTAAATTCAATATTCCTTGTTCAATATGTAATATTCATCATTCTGCTGCCTCACCGATAAAAATATTATTCACTTTTTTTTCATCAGAAAACTGAAAAATAATACCGCCATAAATTGACCCTGCAATCAAAGTTGTAGGATTTTCTGGTGTAGAAATTTCATTTTTATATGCTTGCAAAACATCGTCGTAAGTACTACCTATACCAATATTTCGAGAGGTTTTATAACTGCATCCTTCCGAAATAGTAATCATATTTGAGACGATACTTCCATCTTCTAATTTAATAAAATCCAACTCAATACTTTCGTTTTGATACACCCGCGCTTGATGCTCGAAACCGTCTGCTCCCCATTCTTCAAAAGGTGTTACAATTTCAGGTTTACCCGTTATTTTTTCCACTTCGGCAGTCGTCAAACCCATTTTCAAATCACCTACTGTTTCCGTTTCCATTAGTTTAAAACCAATTTCACTAAAGTCTTTTTCCTCCGTTTGTTGTGCCTCTACGGCTGCTGGCTGTTCCTCTTGTTCTGCTGCATTTTCATTCTCTACAGATTGATTACAAGCGGTAAATATTAGAATTACAAATAATAATAATAATTTATTTTTCATGGTTTTAATATTTTGATTTTATATTATGTTATCGTTTTAGTGTTATTTTTTGATTGTCAAAATTGTTAAGAAATTCGGCATCTTTCAGTAAAATAAAAGGCTCTTTGACAATTTCTGCACGTAGCGGCTACTTTAGCTTCCGAAAAGTCTCAAAATCCTTGCGGCAGCTAAAGACAGCCGTTACGAAAATCTCAATTTATTCGAATTTTGCAGAAATTGTCAAAGAGCCAAATGAAAGATGCCAAAATTTCGCTGCAAAATACAATTAAAAAAGACTTTCATCATAAATGAAAGCCTTTTTTAATTATACCATAAATTTTGTGATTATTTCGTGGGTTAGTGCAACAAATCAAAAAATTTTGGTAGTTAAAAGATTGGCAATTAGACGGACGACTCAAAGTCGAATATCCCATACTCAAGTACAAAATTAGAAAACATTCAAAAAAGAATTATCAAGAACTTTTGAGCAGTTGCATTAGGTTTATGATTTATGATTCTTTAAAAATATTATTTTTAGCAAAGGTTACAATATTAAACCTGACTTAATAATGACAAATGACCAATAAAAATATCTCCTAATCAACCAAATGATTAATCACATCTTCGGACTCCTCACCGTCTTTTGTTACTTCCCGAAAAGCGATATAATTCGCACACATAAAAACGGGAAGTGTATATAATATCCCGATACCAATTAATAATATTCCAGCTATCCAAATTAAACCAGTAATAAGCAAATAACCAAAAACTAACAACCACTTTTTTTATTTGAGTTTTTAGACTTACACTACAAGTCAATAAATCAATACAGAAAAAGGCTTTCATTGCATAATGAAAGCCTTTTTAAAAGATTTGATTTTGAATAATTTTTAATCTACTAAATGATCAATTACGTCCTCCATTTTAGGTTTTTTTGGATCTGCTCCATAATCGTTTGTTTCTGCTTCGCCTTCAGTTGCAGCTAAGACGATGTTGTAAATTGGAATTAATAAAAACCAACCACTTTTTCCAACATCGTGCATTCTTCTAACACCAACAGCGATAGATGGTATAAACACTCCTAAAGAATAAACACTGCCGATACCAAAATCCGTTAAGCCCATTGCACCGTCAATAATTCCTAAGCCAATAGAAATGATCAGGTTGAACAAGATAAAATACCAGTATTCCGCACGTCTTGCACGACCATTAAAAACCGTGTATTTTTTAAGTACTTCTAAGTAATAATTGAAACTTTCCATGTTTTGTCGTTTTAAGATTATAGATTTTCGTTTTATTGATTTGCTATATCAAACCATATCGATGTACAAGATATAAAAACTTAAATACATTTAGGATTTTAGCTTAATAAAATGTTAAAAAATGCACTTATTCTTTACTTAATGCCTCAAAATCAATGACATCTGTATCGTAGATTCGCACTAATAAAATTGTACATTTATCATCATTTCCGACTTTTTGAATCTTCTTTTTTAGCTATTTTGATTTATAAAATAATTTATTGCGAATTCAACAAACGATTCAAAATAGCCTATCGAATATCATTATTTTTGCGAATTACTCATAAGAACAGTTCAATTATTTATGTTATATCGTTTCAAAAAAGTGATTTTGCTTACGTATTTTAGATTTATTTTTTATTTTAAAAAATTATTTTATTGTCATAAAAAAGTTATTTATTGTCATATTAATAGCACCTATTTTTTAGGCTCGTCCGCCATGTGCGGAACTTTGAAGGAAGATATGCAGCAATTGAAAGTGTTAAATCGTGGCTTCAGTGATATATGACGAAGCCGTTATTAAAGGAGTTGAAATGAATGAAACAGCCTAATAAATTGTAAGAAAATAAATTTTTTCAGAAGTTATTTTTTCAAATTACCACTTATTCCAACATCTTGGGATAACGTAGTAGTTCAAAATATTTATTACAATTATCCCTTGAAGAAATAGCAGAAGGCTCAGTTTTCCGATTCTGTAATTATTTTATCCTTAAAAAAATCCTATATTTGCTTATATTTTGTAATCAAAAAAACTAAAAACCCCATGTCTGAAATTCCAAATCCACAGATAGAGTTAGCATATCAATACGTTCAAAATACGAATACGAATATCTTTCTTACGGGAAAGGCTGGGACGGGTAAAACTACTTTTTTGCATCGTATCAAAAAAGAGAGTATTAAACGGTTGGCAGTCGTTGCTCCGACAGGCGTTGCAGCAATAAACGCAAAGGGAATGACGATTCATTCGTTGTTTCAATTGCCGTTTGGCGCATACATTCCTGGGAATAAAAGTATGGAGCAGCAACGGAAATTTTCTCGTCAAAAAATTGACTTGATTCGCAGCTTGGATTTGTTGATTATTGACGAAATCAGTATGGTTCGGGCGGATTTATTAGATGCGATTGATGATGTTTTACGAAAGTATAAAGACAAATATAAGCCGTTTGGTGGCGTTCAATTGTTGATGATTGGCGACTTACATCAATTGCCGCCCGTTGTGAAGCAAGATGAATGGCAAATGCTGCGTCAATATTACAATACGCCTTATTTTTTCGGCAGTTTGGCGTTGCAACAAACCGAAACAATTACGATTCAACTCAAACATATTTATCGTCAATCTGATGATACTTTTATCAATTTATTGAATAAAGTTCGGAATAATCAAATGGATCAAGCGGTTTTTGACCAATTGAATAGCCGTTATATTCCGAATTTTCAGCCGAAAGACGAAGAAGGCTATATTACGCTAACTTCCCACAATGCGACCGCAAATACCATAAATGATACCCGATTAGCCGCTTTAATGAATTCAAAACATAGATTTAAAGCCAGTATCAAGGGAGATTTCCCACGGCACACTTATCCGACTTTAGAAACACTAGAATTAAAAGTCGGGGCTCAAGTCGTTTTTGTTAAAAATGACTCTTCGGGCGATAAGCGATATTATAACGGAAAAATTGGGCAAATTGATGAAATAAAAGATACTGAAATTATCGTTCGTTGCCCGAATGAATACGATACGATTAGTGTCGGGACGGTGGATTGGGATAATATTAAATACCATCTGAACGAAGGAAAAAAGGAAGTCGAAGAGGAAATTTTGGGAACGTTTACGCAATATCCGCTAAAATTGGCGTGGGCGATTACCATTCATAAAAGCCAAGGTTTGACCTTTGAACGGGCGATTATTGATGCAAAATCTGCTTTTGCTCATGGTCAGGTTTATGTGGCGTTGAGTCGTTGCAAGAGTTTTGAAGGGGTCGTTTTAATGTCAAAAATTGGGCAATCGAGTGTCAAAACGGATACGGTCGTGCAGCGATATTCTGCGAAAGCAGAAGCGGAAGAACCGACAGAAGCAGATTTGGAAATATCCAAACAAGCCTATCAACAAGAGTTGATTCGAGAGTTATTTAATTTTAAAGATTTTGAACAAGCGTCAAGGATTTTGAATAAAACTTTGATGGAAAATGATAGGATTTATACGAATTCGCCGCTACCCAATTTTAATGCTTTTATTGCGAAAGCAGAAGCGGAAGTTTTGTCGATTGCGCGAAAATTTTTATTGCCGTTAGAAAATTATTTTAGGCAAAATGCTTTGCCCGAAGAGCATGAAGTCTTGTTAGAACGACTTGATAAGGCGAGTATTTACTTTTCGGATAAGTTGAAAAATGAACTGATGCCGTTGGTGCGAAAAATCCCTGTAATTACGGATAATCAATCGGTTAAAGGCAAAACTTACGATGATTTAGATGCGATTGAAAAGGTACTTTTTATTAAAAATGCCGCTTTTGAAGTTGCTCAAAAAGGGTTTGACGTTCACGCTTATATTAAAGTTCGGGCGAATGCTGACCTTGATTTTGCACAATATAAACGAGAAAAAAAGGTCACTCAAAAGCTAAATCAAATTCCGTCCGACGTGCAGCATCCGCAATTATACGCTCAATTATTGCAATGGCGAGATGAAATGGTAGCAATTAATGGCGGCTCGGATTACGAGGTTTTACCGAGTCGTAGCTTGAAAGAGTTAGCTGAATTCTTGCCAACAACGACTAAAAATTTGAAAAAGATCAATGGTATTGGTGACGTAAAAATTCGATTATACGGTGTAAGTTTGATTGATATCATTGAAGCCTACAGCGTTTCAAAAGGTTTGATGACAAATACCATGAAAATCCCGTTTTCTAAAAATCCGACTAAACCAAAAAAGAAACCAACGAAAGAAGTTACGCTGGAAATGTTTGACGATGGCAAAACGGTGGACGAAATCGCAGCGGAACGAGCATTGACGACCAATACAATTTTTAATCATTTGGCTCATTATGTGGGTTTGGGTGAGGTTGATATTTCTGAATTGATGGAGAAAAAAGATATTGCGGAAATTGAGCAATTTTTTATTGGTAATGAAACAACTTCAAAATCAGAGGCGAAAACGCATTTCGCAGAAAAATATTCTTACAGCGAAATTGGAATGGTTTTGCAGTATTTGAACGCTCAAGAATAGATGTGAAAACCTATGGGTTTTTCAAAATCCCATAGGTTTCTAAAGTGAATTAACGTATAAAATCTATTTTCAAATTCCTTAAAAAGTCATCGCTGCACGAATGATATAATTATTCGCCGACCGTTGGTAATACTCCAAATTTTTAACGGTTTTATCTTCATCAAACGCATTAGCAATCCCCATTGGATTAAATCCAAAATCAAAATTTCCGATAGACGTATTCACTTTCAAACTGCGTTTTCTGATATAACTATCCACCAATAACAAACCAGCCGTAGCACCAACCGTGGCCGAAACCAAAGCCGTTTCACTTTCAAAATTATCCGCCATAACTAAATAACCAATACCGATTCCTAACAAACCACCAGCAATTTCAGAAAGCCCAATATATGCACCTTCGGAAGTCGTATAATCGTAATCACTTGTGCGATACAAGCCATAAGCCATGCCGCCAATCGTCGCCGCAGTCATCGAACCCATCAAAAATTTGACGTCATTATCATTATTAAAATCAACAGCTAAATCAACTATCGTAGCGGAAGCGACACCGCCCAAAATGGTATAAGCATTCGTTACCAAAATATCGCCATTCGTCATATTCGGCATTTTTTGAAATACCTTGTGTCCCAAGTACATACCTGCTCCCGAACCAATTAGCGCTGGAATATTCGTCTTACGAATCTCTGCATCATTATCGTCATTTTGAGACAAAAACAAGCTACCAGTCGCAGCGCCCCAACCTGCTCCCAAAACACCGCCGGTCGCTATCATACTCACATTGCTTACCGACAAATCGTACTTATTTGCCAACGCCATTAAGCCCAAACCTTCGCCCATACCCATTACCGCAGAAATCAGTAAACGTCTGTCCGATTTCGCATAATCATAAGGGGGTTCATTATTCAATTCCATCAAATTACGAAGAATCAAGCCGTGACCGATACCAGTTCCCGTTCCGATAGAATAGGCACGAGCCATTGAGGTTGTCACTTTACGGTTTTTGGTTGCCAAAAACGGCACGAAAAAACTACTGCCACCAATCAACATATACGTTGCAATCCGTGGACGTCCGTTTTCTATTTGCAACGCAATAGGCGTAACCCAAGCATAAAAACCCAAACCTGAAATCGTGGATGAAATCAAAAATTCCGTTCTGCCGTTTTGGTCAAGGCTCAATACGTTTTCGATGTTTTCAGACTGATTTATTTTTTCACAAAACGCATCTAATTCGACTTTCGTCAATGCTTTCTGCTCTACTTGAAAAACCTCTTTTGGTTTATAAATGATTTCTAAAATATACAAATCGTCATTTTCTTTGAATAATAACGCCTGTTGAAATCCCTCATATTCAGAAAATAAATTCAATTTTTTTTCCAAATCTGCATTAACGATTTCAATTTTATTACAGAGCGGAACAGTCGTTTTTTGTCCGAAAACCGTAAATGAGGCAATTACACATAAAAGTAAGCCGATAGTTTTTATGGTATTTTTCATAGCTAATATTCTTTAGTTTTTGTTGTAAACTTACATTTCAAACTGCTTTCTAATAATGACCGCCGTCACTATCGAAAGAATTAATACGAAATACCGACTTTTCAATAAGACTTTTTGAAGTAGATAACTTTTTATGGATTTTTATTAAACGAGTTTAATATTTTTAGGAAATATATTGTCATATTGCTTTTCATTTCAACTTTATTGAAATTTTTCGGGTATTAGTTTTTTTGACAAAGCAAAAAAAGCTGAGACCTATAGATTTTAAAAACCTTGAAAGGTTTTTGCGAATAAATAGGTCTGGTTATTTATTTAATTTTTTTTACACCCCACTTTTCAATCATTTCATAAACAATTCCATCTTTCAACGGCTTTGCAACATAATCATCCATGCCAATTTCTAAACATTTATTTCTATCACTTTGCTGAGCATTTGCAGTCATAGCAATGATTGTAGGACACTTTTCTTTGGGCAAAAGTGCCTGAATTTGTTTGGTTGCTTCCATACCGTCCAACTCTGGCATCTGAATATCCATAAAAACTAAGTCATAAGATTGTCGCTGTACCGCTTCGACCGCTTCCAAACCATTGCCCACTAAATCTGCCTTATAACCAGCTTTTTTTAATAAAAAATCAACCAATAGCTGATTAATCGGATGGTCTTCAGCCACTAAAATATTAATTGGAATTCGTTCAGATAGGGTTTTATAACTGTCTTTTCCTGTTTCCTTTCTTACAGATAAAACCTTTTCTCCGTATAAATTTTTCAAGGCATGACGAAAAGCTACATTTCTAAAAGGCATATTTAGCGTCATGAATCGAAATGGAAGATTTTTGATTTTCTGACCTTGCGGAATAAGAAACAAAAACTGTAAGGATTCATAATATTCGTTTTTTTGAAACATCGGAAAGTCAACCACTTCATTTTTGGCATAATCCACGATAATAATATCTTGATTTTCATAGTCTTTTCCGACTGTTTTCGATTGAAAATCTTGATGAGAAAATATCTTTGTGTGGACGCTAAATAAATCTAATTGATGCGTGATTAAATTTGCAAATTGAGCATCATCGGTAACAAAAATGGCATTTTTTTCTTTTAATGATACCAGACTTTGGCGATAATGAATTTTCTGATACGCATTTTTATCAAGTTTTAATTCAATCGTAAAAATAAAAGTTGATCCTTTATTTTCTTCACTTTCGACCCAAATTTCACCATTCATTAGGTTGACCATTTTTTTACAAATCGCCAAACCTAAGCCAGTGCCACCATATTTTCGAGTATGAGAAGCATCAACTTGTGAAAAAGCATTAAACAAACGATTTCGTTTTTCTTCTGGAATTCCAATTCCTGTATCTGCCACTTCAAATTTTAGCGTAATTACTTTTTCCGTTTCTTTGATTTTTGAAACCGTAACGATTATCGTTCCTTCGAGTGTGAATTTAATCGCATTATTAATTAAATTCAAAACAATTTGCTTAATCCTCGTCACATCGCCGATCACAACGGTCGGTACATCTTTATTGATTTTACAAAACAAGCCCAAATGCTTTTCAGCAGCTTTCGGAGAAAACAAATCACAGATAGATTCAATTGCTGGTTCGATTTCAAAAATATGTTCTTCAAATTCCATCTTATCCGATTCTATCTTTGAAAAGTCCAAGACATCATTAATAATCGCTACCAAATTTTCGCCACTAATCCGAATCGTTTCCACAAAACTTCGCTGTTCTTCAGTCAAATCTGTATTTGCCAAAAGGCTCGTCATACCGATTACGCCATTCATAGGCGTTCTAATTTCGTGACTCATTGTCGCCAAAAAATCAGATTTAACCTTAGTTGCATTTTCTGCTATTTCGACGTTATTTTTCAAATCTAAAGAAAAGCGATACGAAAGAATGATAGATTGAAAAAAGAAAAAACCAACGTAACATAAAAATAATGTCGTACCGGAGGCATGATATATGTTCAAATAATCAAAAATCAAAAAAATAAATCCAATGAAAATGCAAAGAATACTCAATAGTCCATAAGTTCCTTCTACTTTTTTATTAAAAAATGCCTTTGCAATTACAAAAAATGCGTAAACGAAAAACAGGCAAATCATACCTAAATAATAGGTGGTATAAGCTGTGAAAAAAGACGGAGGGGACACCAACGTTAAAGTGAAAAACAATAAGGCAATACCTTGTGAAACCCTAAAAGTCAATTTATTAGATTCTTCTGGAAAGAGTTGCAAAATAAATTCTAAAAAGAAAGCCGAACCTAAAAACAGGGAGATATACTCTAAATGAATCCCAACTGACCAAGATATTTGTGGTACGAAATGATGTAAATAATATTCGCCAGTTCCAACAATTCGGTAACAATACATCAAACAAAAAAGAGCGAAAAACAAAAGTGATTTATCGTGTTGCCCAAAATAAAAAAGCCCTAAAAAGTATAACGCAGCGACCAATATACCGCCTACCAAAAGTAAATTGTAACTAATCGAACGTTCCCTTCTATTTAACATTTGCTCGGACGAACCTACTCTAAAAGATTGATTTACGCCACCTTTTGCATGATGAAAATTAGCAACTTGAAGAACAATATTAAGCGTATCACTTTGGGCTTTAATAATTTTGGTGAGCGGTAGCCAGTAAGGTTCAGTCGTTGCTTTAGTTTTTCCAACCTTACCATTTTTAGCAAAAGGTTCTCCATTTATCGTTGCTTCGAAAGCGGAATATACATCTTGAAATTCTAATGCCAGTAACGGTGCGTTTTTTGAATCCACTAAAATTTGTAGCCGATAGGTCGCAAAGCCAAAGGGCAAAAATTCGACTCCATTTTCATCTTTTAAACTAGTCCAAAGTGCAGGAAATGGAGCATATTTTTTATTCTTATTTTGAATAAGCGATTCATTATCAAGTAGTTCATTATAATAAAATTCCCATTCGCCATCTAATTCAAGTATTTGCGTATAATTACTTTTTCGCAAATCTAAAACGCCCTTTGTTATCTCCTGTCCAGTTGCGAAAATGGTACAAAATACAAATACTACTATCAGGATATTTTTGCTATTGTTCATTATCGCTATTTTAATCGTTCGGTAAAAGTCAAAACTAAAAATGATAATTCGTTTTGAAGGGCGTAATATATACAAAAAAGTTAAAGCTTGAATTAAAAAAATCGGCTCTTTGATAACTTCTGCAAAACTTAAATAAGCTAAGATTTTTGTAGCAGCCCACGAATTATCGGGACTAATACTCGCAAAAATCATCAAACAACCAATCAATTTTTAGCATTATTTTTTGGCTATTCTGCTAAATTCGTAAAAATACAGCTATTTTCAGTTTAAAATAATTTGTAAGGTATCTTACTAAAATTCAACCCTTTTTGTAGCGATTTTAGCTTATGAAGTCAGTTCATTTGGCAAATAACGATATTCGACATTCGAGTTTGAATCGCCAGTCGAATGCTTGTATTTTTCTGGGCTATTTTTCCAGAATTTTCCAGAATTCCTATTACGCTTTAGCGATACTCAAACTCTCAACGTTAGATGAGTCGCTCGTTTTTTTAAAATTAGTTTATTAAATACGTCTAATTCTATGTCGATTTATCTTACAAAAAACCAACCACTAAATAAAGGAAAGCTGCCAAGCCACCTGAAACCAAGGCATATGGCAACTGCGTCCGAACGTGATCAATGTGATCACTTGCAGAAGCCATCGAGGATAGAATTGAGGTGTCCGAAATAGGAGAACAATGATCACCGAAAACACCGCCGCCCATCACTGCCGCAATCGCCATAAAGACATTCACGTCCATCGTTTCCGCCAACGGCACCGCAATCGGAATCATAATCGCAAACGTTCCCCACGAAGTACCAGTCGAGAAAGCAATAAAACACGACAAGGTAAAAATCAAAAACGGAATCATACCGCCAGGAATCGTCTCACTCGCAATACTCGCCACATAAATACCCGTCCCCAACTGCTTACAAACCGCACCAATCGCAAAGGCAAGCAGCATTAAAATCGCCAACGGCATCAAGCCCGAAATCCCTTTTATCGTTAAATCAATCATTTCATTCATTTTCATAATGCCTTGAATTCGATAATAAAACATCGACACCAACAACGCCATAATCACACCCACCAAAACCGAAGTCGAACCAGAACCATTGCCAATCGCAAAAAATATTTTTTGTAATAAACTGTCATTCACCATTTCGGGCGTGAGTGCCGACCAACCCGTATAAGTCAACATCAGCGGCATCATTAAGACCATAATCGCAATCGGAATAACCATATTTCTCGCTCGATACGGAATATTTGCAATGGGTTCGATATTCGTTAATTCGTCTGTAATCATGGGATTTGCTCCATCTGCGAGGAGTTTACCTTCTTCGGTCGCTCTTTTTTCGGCTTTCGCCATTGGGCCAAAATCTTTTTTGAAAATGATTAAAACAGGAACTAAAATCAAAGCAAAAATTGGGTAAAAATTATACGCCATCGCTTTTATCATCGTCGCAAAAGGATTCGTAAAGCCCGAACTTGCCAACAAACCCATAATAAATGCTCCCCAACCATTAAACGGAATCAAAATCGACGACGGTGCAGAACTCGAATCGGCAATATACGCTAACTTTTCTCTTGGGATTTTTAATTTATCAAAAATCGGGCGATAAAGTGTACCAACCGTTAAAACCGAAATACTGGATTCCACAAATATCAAAACACCAGTTAACCATGCTAATAATTGAACGATAACCCGTGCATTTCCTGATTTTTTGGTTTCATATTTATCCAATACTTTTTGAATTCTCAAAATAAAACCTGCAACACCGCCCGACCGTTGGATAAAAACGATTAATGCACCAACCAACGCACAAAACATAATCGTCCGAGTATTTCCCGCATCTTCAAAAACAGCCACTAAGCCTTGAACCGTATCCAAAAACCCAAGCCATAAATTCCCATCGTTGATGATCCACCAACCCATAAAAATCCCTAAAATCAGCGAAACGTAAACTTGCCGTGTAAAAATCGCTAAGATAATTGCCAAAACTGGCGGTAATAATGATAATATGCCGTAGTTGTCCATTGGTTTGAATAATAGAATGATGAATGATAAATTAAAAGTAAAGTTAGAAAAAATGGAATGGTTACAAAATTCAATATTGATAATGTCAAAATGGATATGCCAAGGTAGGATTATAGTTTTGGCATATTTGCCCTTATTATTTAATCCAACCTATTTGTTAATTTTTTCGGTATTAATAAACCAATTTTCTTTCAATTTATAGCGATAAAAAGTAAATTTGGTAAAAATGGATATAATTATAGAAGAATATAATAAATCATTCGAATATTGGAAAACACAAGAAGTTGAAGAAGTTTTTGTGTTGAACCCGACGAAAATAATCAACGGTTAAATGGTTGGTTATCATCGAGTTGTGAAATTACAGAAGTAGAACAAACGCAGTTATATTTTTTAAAACAGCGACTAATTAGTAAGGTTGCTTATTGGAATGAAGCAGCGAATAAGTTTTATTTTATTGATTCCTTAATGAATTTGGCGGGTTATGATACGGATAAGTACAATTCTTTTTTAGAACATACTTTGTCGATTAAAGTCAATGAAGACATTACGGTTTCGGGAAGTTTAGATTTCTTGGTCGCAACTGGTAAACAGATTCCGAGAGCGCCGCTTTTCGCTTTGCATGAATACAAACCTGGGCCTAATATGGGTATTGACCCTATGGAAAAATTACTGATTGCAATGGTTACAGCATAATACGCCAATAAAGCAAAAGGATATAATTATCCTTTATACGGCACTTATGTTGTTGGACGATTTTGTTTTTTTATAATATTACAAGACAATAAGTATAGTAAAAGTTTAGCGTTCGATACAACACAACAAGATTTGAATCCTATTTTTTGTATCTTAAAAAAGGTAGGCAATTATATTCAAGAAGAGTTAAAATAATTTTTTTGATACAAAAAAAATAAAAACCGTGTCGGTTTTCAAAACCGACACGGTTTAATATTCAGATTCTTTGACGAATCCTGTGATGAAAAAAATCAGCGTTAGCTATTTTGATATTGAAGTGTTGACGTTTGCGGTAGCGGTAACATCAACACATCAACACAATCAATTATTCCTATCCACTTCTCGCCAAGTTCCATTTCCATTAGAAATCAGCGTTAAAGAGCTATTGGCAACAGCCGTAAAACCACCTTTCAGAATCAAATAACCACCGCTCGTAACGTTCGTTCCTGAAACGTTAAATAAGAGCGTAATTACAGTTCCTTTCGGAACACGGTCAGCGGATAGATGATTGATTCGAGTAATAGTCGAATTATTGGTAATTTCAAAGTAATTCGCAGAACGAGGCAAGGTCAAAAAGCCGTTAGAAGGCGTGGTGACGGTTGCCATTGCATGCGTCAATTGTCCAACTAAAGTACCACCCGCAGTCGAAAGCGGTGCTTCGTCTAAAGTCGGTAATTGATTACCAAAAACGAGGGTTGGCGTAGTCACGTAAATTTCGATGGTGCTGCCTGTTGTGTTATTGACTTCAAAGCGAAATTGTGACTGTGTGGAACGGTTTACCAAGGCATTCATACCAATAAATTCCCATTCTCCGCTGCCCGAATGTGCAGTGGAAGCCGTCCAACCCAAAGGTGCGTTGGTTGCGGAATAAGCGATATTAGGATGTGTTGATTTGACGTGAAAACCAAAATTTACTTGGTCAAATAATGCCAACTCTTTCACCGCAGGACGAGCCAAAACACTCGGTTCTAATCGCATAATGACCCCAGCTGGAATTGTCAATTTTAAAATATTATGCGTCGCTGTTAATTGTGGTGATAAAACGGAAACAGAAACGCCATTTCCTGTAATATCCCAATCCGAAATACTCGTGCCGTTTGGTGTAAAAAATACGGAATTTCTATATTTATTGGTGCTTGAATTGCGGTAAGCAATTGCTTTTCCGCTTGGCATATTGACAAAATTATTACCTTTATCCAACGTCAAACCACCTGCATAAACACCTGTTACGACTGAATTTTTAGTCTTTGGTGCAAAATAAATCAAAGGCACTCCAGCGGCTTGTGTATTCCCTTCGATTCTAATTTCATGACCATTTAATTGACCTGAATTAACGAATAAATGTCCGTAAGTTGTATTTGGCGGCTCTATAACTACACTTGAAAAAGCGTTGTTATTACCACCGTCTAACAAAATTCCATAATCAAATCCGCCGCCTGAAATTTGACAAGAATACCAATTATTAGAATTCACAAAACCGTTATTAGTTTGAATAATGTGCATCCCAATTTTGCCATGACGCACCCGAATATTACTGAATTTTGCGTAAGCAACACCACCGTTATTTTTAGCTTCGACCCTCAATCCTGTACCACTTGTAAAGCCGCTAATCAAAACGTTTTCGATATGTGTATTTTCGATTAGTTCGCTATCGCCCAAAACCAAAATACCACCATTCGATTGTCCGTTGCTAATATCTCGCAGTACTAAATCAGCGACTCGAACCGTCAAACCAGTGACTTTTAAAGCATAACCTTTACCTTCATAACGCAATAATGAACCATTGTAAGGTGTTTGCAGCGGCTCGCTTCCCCTGCTTTCGCCAATCAACGAAACGCCATCTTCCAAAATCAACGTGTGGGTTAAGCGATAAATACCATTTGGAATAAATAATTTTGCACCCAATTTTTTTGCCTGAGCAATTGCTACTTCAAAAGCATCGGTATCGTCTGTTTTACCATCGCCTGTCGCACCAAAATCAGTAACATACAAACCGAATTTGGAAGGCGTACTCCCTGCACGTTCAGCGTACAAAGCACGAGGAACGGAAAGAACTTCGGAAGTCGTGGAAACAGTGTAATTCGCTCCGCCCGCCGCATCTATTCCTATTTTTACAAAAGAAGTTTGCGACCAATTAATCGTGGCAAAATCTCCAGCCGTCGGGATACCGTCGCCAATATCTAAATTAATTACGCCGTAAGCGTTACTGGTTGGTTGGTGCATTTCGACATAAATCGGTGCATCGTCAATCTCGTTTAGAATAATACTGATCTGAACGCCGATTAGTTGATTAGCAATTATATCTCCGCTGCTATCTCTTGC
>Ga0222647_1000403_pt1 | contig 19911 bp, 15 predicted proteins | sample AntAcemetagen333_FD_179864 | JGI IMG/M metagenome (GOLD analysis project Ga0222647, IMG submission 179864) | Saline water microbial communities from Ace Lake, Antarctica - #333 | ecosystem: Environmental > Aquatic > Non-marine Saline and Alkaline > Saline | place: Antarctica: Ace Lake...
TGAAGTGACCGTGCAATTGATGAAAAACAATGTGCTGAAGTTACCGTGCAATTGATAAAAAAAAATGTGCTGAAGCGACCGTGCAATTGATGAAAAACAATGTGCTGAAGTTACCGTGCAATTGATAAAAAAAAATGTGCTGAAGCGACCGTGCAATTGATGAAAAATAATGTGCTGAAGCGACCGTGCAATTGATGAAAAACAATGTGCTGAAGTTACCGTGCAATTGATGAAAAATAATGTGCTGAAGTTACCGTGCAATTGATGAAAAACAATGTGCTGAAGTTACCGTGCAATTGATAAAAAACAATGTGCTGAAGCGACCGTGCAATTGATGAAAAACAATGTGCTGAAGTTACCGTGCAATTGATAAAAAGCGAATTTTTGAATCAATAGTGCATTATTTTGTCATCAATTATACCATTATTTTAGCATAGTCCTTATCAATTGCACCGTTGTTTTAGCGCGGCGATAACCAATTGATAAAATCCTTAGAATTCCAACTTCAAAACACCCCTTAAATCTAAATCACTTCCACCACTTTTAGAAAACTCCACTAAAATCGCCTGTTGCAAACCAGTGTAGCGTTTTGCGACTTGATTATTATTCACGGCAATATGCAACGCCCGTTTTGTACCGACTAAAACGACCAATTTTTTTCCCCGTGTAATGCCCGTATAAACCAAATTTCTAAAGAGCAAATTATAATGAGTCGTATGAATCGGAATCACGACGCACGGGCATTCGCTACCTTGATATTTATGAATCGAAACCGAATATGCCAACACCAATTCGTCAATTTCAGTAAAATCATAAATGATATTATTTCTATCAATTTCGACATGAATTTCCTGCTCGATTCTATCAATTTTCGTGATGCGACCGACATCACCATTAAACACTTCTTTATCGTAATTATTGACAATTTGCATTACTTTATCATTGACACTAAAGCTGCGACCGAGTTTCACCAACGGGTCTTTTGAAGGGTTTAGTCGCTGTTGCAAATATTCATTCAAGCCACGGTTCCCGACAATTCCTCGATTCATCGGACTCAATACTTGAATATCCGTCAACCGATTAAAACCATAGCGTTTCGGCAAACGAGTAGCGACCAAATCGCCGATCAGCGTCACCATTTTTTCGGTGTCTTCCTCTTCCACAAAAAAGAAATCGCTGTCTTTATCAATATCAATATCAGGAAAAACGCCTGCATTAATTCGGTGTGCGTTTGTGATAATTTTGGAAGAAGCGGCTTGTCTGAAAATATCTGTCAAGCGAGTAACCGGAATGACTTTGGACTGAATTAAGTCATTCAAAACATTCCCCGCACCAACACTTGGCAACTGGTCAATATCGCCCACAAAAATAATTCTTGCCGTTGTCGGAATGGCTTTGAGTAGGCTGTACATTAGAATCGTATCTAACATACTCGCCTCGTCAATGATGATTAAATCACAGTTCAACGGCTTTTCCCGATTGTGCGTAAAACCGTTGATTTTGAAATCAAATTTGAGTAAAGCGTGAATGGTTTTAGCTTCCATTTTGGTAATTTCTGCCATTCGTTTTGCGGCTCTTCCTGTTGGTGCAGCTAAGAGAATTTTGTCAGTTAGTTTTTTCATTACCGCCAAAATCACTTTGGTAATTGTACTTTTTCCAGTACCCGGGCCACCAGTAATGATGTGGACTTTTTCCGTAAAACTGGTACTAACCGCTAACTTTTGATTGTCCGCCAGTTCGATTTGCATTTGTTTTTCTGACCACGCTACGGCTTTTTCATTATCAATTTCTTTAAAATCTGTTTTGCCGTTTTGCAAGCGTTTTATTTCTTTGGCAATACCAACTTCGGACACGTAAAACGTTTGCAACCAAATGTGGGGAACGAGTTCTTTTGTTTGTTTGGCAACATCGGTAATCACTGATAAATTCGATAAAACAATCCTATTTTCTAAAGCAATTTCTTCTAATCGACTTTGGATTTGTTCGGGTTTGACTCCCAATAATTTTGCGGCTTCTTCCGTGAAATTATCGATTGGAAAACAAGTGTGTCCATTGCTCGATAATTCCGACAAAACGTACTCGACACCAGCATCAACCCGAATATCGGCATCTTTGCCGATGTTCATATTTAGGGCAACTTTATCTGCCGTTTTAAAACCAATTCCCCAAATATCTTTGGCCAAATCAAACGGGTTTTGTTCAATTCTAAAAATACTTTCGTTGCCATATTTTTTAAAAATCTTTTGAGCAAAAGCAGGACTAACCGACAATTTTTGCAAATAAATCATCACTTCCCGAATCGATTTTTGTTCTGCCCAACAAGATTTTATTTTTTCTATTCTTTTTTTTCCTATTCCGCTGACTTCCAAAAGTTTATCAGGGTTTTTATCAATTACGTCCAGCGTTTCTGCACCCAAATACTCCACAATTCTATCTGCAAAAACACTCCCGATACCTTTCACCAATCCCGAACCTAAATACTTTTTAATCCCCGTAATGGAAGACGGCGTTTCCACATCATAATCCTTGACCTGAAATTGATAACCAAAGTTTTTATCATTATGCCAATGACCTTTACAACGTATCGTTTCGCCGACTTGAATCGACGGCATATTGCCCACAATCGTTGTCAAATCATAGTTTTTCGGTACTTTCATCCGAGCAACCGTCCAACCGTTTTCTGCGTTTTGAAACGTAATTCTCTCTATGTAGCCTTTGATTTCTTCCATGTTACGGTTGTTGGATGTGCGAATTGTTTTAGAGATAATCCTTATATTCTCGTTTTAATAAATGAATAGCACAATCATAATATTGATAAAATTTGCCATTTTTATTTTCATACATTTCAATTAAATCCTTTACAAGTTGAACTTCCTTATTCCCTCCATTATGTAATTTTTTAATTTTACAATTAGTAAGAATTTTCGTCCGAATACCTTTCCATACACCCGTTCTTTTATCTTTTAGTCTTGAATGGTTCAGATTTAAAATATTCTTTAGTTCCCAATCAATGTCGATTGTGTCGTCATCATCGTCCTTGATTTTATATCGAATTTTACCTTTGAAATTATAAGAAAATATCGGAAAATCACGATTTCGAGTAGTTGCAGGATTAGGAATGTGATAAAATTCCATATCTCTCTTAGCGTTCCCGCAATGTCCATTTTGACCACAAGCACCTAATAAATTAGCATATTCAATTCTTAAATCTGCTCTGAATTTTTTGGATTTATCACACAATAAATCATTTTTATCAGAAGCATTGATGACACCCTTGAAGATACTTTTAGGTTTATAATGTTCAATTTCAATAGTGACTCTTTTCCGATTTTGGTTGTTAGTATATTTTTTTAATGCACTTTGGCAATACACACAAACCCAACCCAATTCATCAGCTAACGAAAGTTGAGTAGGAATCAAGGCATCTTCATCATCTTTTAAAGCCTCAAATGTATTTGCAGGAGGAAACTCTGCTTTTTTAAGTTTTTCTTTAAACGCTAAAAGTTCAGCCGGTTCATGATTTTTATTAAAACTACGCATAATTGGGTTTTATTGAGATAATTCAAAATAGGTTTCTGCTTGTACAATATCTACATCATCACTACTAAGCGTTTTTTCTAATTCATCAAAAATCTCCTTAGCAGCATTCATACTTTCCTTTGTATCATTATCAATTAAATCAAACATTTTATCAATTTTATCATCAATTTCTTTCGGTCTATCATCTTTTAAACCGCCAACTTTTCTATAAATAGTTTTTAAATTTTGACCATAAACAAAAGGCACTTCTTCCACTTTCCCTCCTTCCTTAATCACAAAAACCGCTTTATCCTCAACCTCCAAATGACTCGCTACCAAAGGCGAATGCGTCGTCACGATAAACCGAGTATTCACAAACGATTTCGCCAAAACATTTAAAATATTTCGCTGCCATTTTGGATGCAAATACGTATCAATTTCGTCAATAATAACAATAGCTGGTCTTTCCATGAAGTCAGCCACATAATCGTTTGCCTCAGACATTCTTTTAATTAAAATACCTGCCCAAATGAAAATATTTCGATAGCCAGAACTTAACAAATCGAATAATATTGGAGATTCATCGTTCATTTTTATCCAAAGAAGTTTAGTAATAAAGTTTGCTCCAGCTAATTCAACTTTCGTCTGCGTTATATCTGAAACGACCTTAAAAAGAAGTTCTAATACCAACTTATCATTTTCTTTGTTACCCGTATTTGCATTACCATGTAAACCAATTATCCATTGCGATAAATCTTCAAAACGATTATCAACTTCATTATATAATAAAGGCAAAACATCAACAATATTTGGTTTCTTATCTTTTATTCTTTTATCTACTTTTTCGCCTCGAACTTGCGCAAAACCGATGATTAATTGTGTAAACTCAAAACCGTCTTTATTTGCTGTAAATGAGGTAATCTCCTCATTTTCAATGCTTTCAATCCAAGCATATTCTCGAACAAGATTGAATTCCGATGAAAATTTAATCTCATTCTTAACAGGTTCACCGTGATTGTAATATAATTCAATTGTCCCTTTTTTCGTAAATTCTATTTCTGCTTTACTATTTTTATCCTTAATTCTAAGCATATTTTGTAAAGTAGGATTCGCTAAATCTAAATAACTTTTTTCATCTGAAGTTGCTCCAATTAAAGCTAAAATTAATGCTCGTAAAACCGTCGTTTTTCCAATACCGTTTTCGCCTAAAATACAAATTACTCGTTTAGATAAATCCAATTCTAAATCTTTAAAGTAACCTATGTTTTTTAAGACTAATAATTCTAATTCTATAGGATATTCTGAATAATCAATTGTTTTGATTTGAATTTTCTTTGAGTCGTAAAAGTCTCGAAACTTTCTAATGTTTTGTATCCAGCCATCAAATTCATCTTTTTTTATAAACCTTAATTTATCTAAATCTTTCTCTTGATTATTTAGTGCATTATTTAGGAAGGTATCAATGACGACTTTATCTTTTTCGATAAACTCCTCAATTACTTTTAAATGATTTTTTTCAAAATCAGAGCGAATTTTTTTATTCCAAGATTTTAAGTCAGCTCCATAACGTCTAATTTTCAATCCGTTAATTTTGGCGAGTTGTACAAAAAGGCTTTCTAAATCACTTCTTGAATTTGGTTTAATCGCATAATCACACCAAATAAAACCATTGACCTTAAAGCCTAAACGAATATGTGCTCCCATTCTTTCTGAAATATTTCCTCCCCAAAATGATATAATTAAATAATCATCTGTTTCACTATAGGCACTATTTTTTCCAGTAAACCAGTAGCCTTTGTTCAAAAAACCTCCACTATTCGTTTCTCTCACTCGAAATAAAAAATTAGCATCTTCCTCATGTTTTTGATACAAAAACTGAAAAATTTCCTCGTGTAATTCTGCTATTGTTTTACCTTCTTGATTTTCCATTTTCTATTAATTATTTATGATTTTCTATTCAACCTCCAAAATACAAAACTTCCCGTAAAAAATATCAAATCCTCAACCCAACTCAACAACCGTCCGACCGTTTTCCGCATTCCAAAACGTAATTCTTTCTATCCTGAGGTTTCGGAACAAGTTATAGCCTTTGATTTCTTCCATGTTACGGTATTAGTAGATTCTTGGTTTTACGGATATATCCACAGGACTAATTTACACCGATTTTACCAATTAAGGTAAATTAGGATAATAAGTTGACTATTTTTCATTTGGGAATTAATTTTACGGAAGTTATGCTACGGTTAAAGCTCAAAAAACCTATTGGGCAGCCATTTTTTTATCACCTTACTCTAATTATTAGAACTAAAAAACGGCAATGGATTTTTGAAATTTATCCGCTTCTGTACTTCACCGCAAGTCCTAAAAACATTTTAAAATATAAAAAACCGTTATTCTAAAATAGAATAACGGTTTTTTGAATATATTTTTATTACACAATTGGTATAAATACTAAGTTATGATATCTATTAGCGTACTTTTGATGTTTTATAATATTGTAAAATGATGAATGTTGAAATTAATCCATAAAGAATTGTTTCCAAAAACATGATTGAAGCAAATGTAGCAAACTCAATAACCCCCGTAATTTTGTTTTTGAACATAGGAACTAACCATTCATAATCCAATAAAAAAACAGCACTTTCAAATAGCAAAATCGTTGAAGCAGCGATAAAACTAATGAACATGCCTATTAAAATTCCTTTTTTGAATAATGTTCCTGTTTTTACCTGTTCTTTACGTTGTTTTATTTCGTAAGCGATTGCACCAGTAAGTATCAAGAATGCCAATATTTTTAAAGACATATTTCCCCCTTGATTAAATGCTCTCAAAATCAGTAAATAAGTACTAATCATTAATCCTGAAACTAAACCATTTCGAATACCTCGTTCGTAAAATTCATATTCATTTGCTTTTTCTTTCGTAATTTTTGTTTGTTTGTCGTCTATTATTGCGTCATCCATTTAAGTTTATTTTTTGTAGGCATTTAAATACATGCAACACTATTATTAGATAATTGTTCATAAGTAATTGATAATCAATTTGTTTTATGTTTATGAAAATTTATATAATTCCTATTTTGAAAAATATTTTACTAAAATAACAGCTATTTACCTACCAAAATCGTTTTTATTTTTTAACATTTAAAAAAAGACATTTCAAAAAAAATATTATGAAAATAAAATTACTTTTAATCGGCTGTGCTTGTTTTTTCGCAATTTCGGGTTTTGCTCAAAAAAATGCAAAATGGGAAGTCAATTTGAATTATGCGTATCAATTTGATTTAGATAAATTTGACGAAAATTTATTCAGCAGCAATCAAGATTTGCATCAATACGGTGTTTCGTTGAAACGTATTTTAATAGATAAAAAGCGTTTTCAGTTGTTGGGCGGAATTGGCTATTCTCGGCAGCAAATTTTGGGATATGTTGGCATCAATCATTGCTACGGGGGAGGGATTTGTCCGTATTATTATGCAACGACTAAAAATTATGCAATTCAATTAGCCGAAACTCTGGTAGAAATGCGTTTTCCGATTAATGATAAATTCAGCATTGACCTTACGGTAATGCCACAATTTCGTTTTCATCAGAATAGCGATTATGATTTTCAAGCAAAATATTCTTTTGTTATTAATTCCGTTGAAATTTATCCTGCGGTTTCGTATCAAGTTCAAGATTTTAGATTTTCGCTTGGCGGTCGGTTGATGAATTGGCAAATGCCCGACAAGCTTTTTTATTATAATTATAATTATTTCACAGAAAATCCTAACTTTTACGAGCAAACTTTGTATCGTTATAATCCTTTGAAATTGAGATTAACGGCAGCGTATCAATTTTAAAGGAAAATTTGAATTGATACTGGTTAAAAAAATAGCATGAAGAAAAAAGATATGAATCTCATTATGGCGGCAGTTGGTGTGTTGGTCATGTTCAAAACGATGTTACACACTGCTTTTCGTAATATTGATGAGGAATTTGAGGGCGAAGATTTTGAGGACGAAACAGGAGAAGAGGACGAAGAAGACGATACGCCTTACGCTGTTTCTGATGACGAATTTGAATATTTTAATGAAATATTTGAAGGCGAAGATCTAGATTTTGAAAATATGGGATTGGACGATTTTGAAGACTTGAATTTCAAAAAAATGTTTGAAGATTTGGGCAGTAATTTAGAATTTAAAATTGCCATTATGAAAAATTCAACAATGTTGAAAGAAATGATTTTGAATAGAAAACGAGAATTAGACGAGGCAGGGGAAGCGGTAAGTGATGTGTAAAAACCGTGTCGGTTTCAAAAACCGACACGATTAAAATCTCTAAAATCTAAAATCAACGCCTAAAAAGAAATGTCTGCCTGCTTGCGGATAAAATCCTTCCATTTGCTGCACTTGACCTTCATAATTATAGCGATAAATCCATGCGTTGGATTCGTATAATTCATTCAAAACGTTACGGAATAAAAACGTAAAGCGAATGTTTTTTGCCGATTCTATTTTTGGTGAATAAGCAATGCGAATGTCATTTGTCCAGAAAGCACTTAGCGTAGATTTTTCAGAGCTGGTGTTGTCAAAGTATTGTTTGCCAACGTATTTGCTCATCAAAGCCATTTCCAAAGCATTGTTTTCCAAAGCATAAAATAACAATTCTGCACCTGCGATGACGTTTGGTGAAAACGCAATATCCGTTGTGCCGTGCTCGATGGTAATTTGTCCGCCGTTGTCCCAATCGTCCAAATATTCCACAAAATCAATGATTTTATTTTGGCTAAACGTTGCATTTGCACGGAAAGTAAACCAATCTGTGACCTTCGCACCACCGACTAATTCTAAACCCAAACGGTAACTATTGTCCACATTCGTCCGAATTGCCGCCCCAACATCGTTTATTTGACCCGTCAAAACCAATTGATCATCATATAACATATAATAAATATTGGAATTAAACGAAAACGTTTGGTTATTAAAACGGTGTCCCAATTCAAAATTGTGTAAGGTTTCCGAACGAGGAATTTCAGTTGTCGGTGCGTCCGTAATATCGCTGCGACTTGGCTCACGGTTGCCCACGGCGTAAGAAGCGTAAAATGCCGATTTGTCGCTATTATCAAAGGTTAAACCAACTTTTGGATTGAAAAAATTAAACGATAAAGTCTGTGTAATATCTCGTTTATCGTTGTCAATTCCCGTAATTTGGTGCGACACAAAACGATATTGCAAATCTGCAAAAGCGTTCAAACTATTAGTTAATTGATAATTTGCTTTGGTATAAATATTAAAATCGAATTTCTCGCCTGTGCCTTCGTAAAAGCGAGCTGGCGTATTTTCCAAAGCGTCACTTTCACTATCCATAGCTGCTGCTGCCCAAATTGTTTCCCCAAAATGGTCGCCAACGTAATTATTTGCTGCACCACCAACGATTAATTCCATTTTAGAATTAGGCGAATACGTCAAAGCATAAGTCGCTCCGTAAAAATGATTATCCAACCAACGACGACGCACTAAGTCAGTCGTAGCAATCGTGTCTGGCACAAAATCGGTTAAATTATAAAACGCCACGTCTTCATCTGCTCGATATTCTTCATAATAACCTTTCCCTCGAGTGTAATGCAACGCACCGTCAAAGTACAATTTGCGATTCAAATTATGCTTATACAATAATTGATAATGCGTTTGTTGGTAATTATCAACCTGATTTTCGTAAGGCGGATCAGATTCCATACCTGCATAATTTATCGTTCTATCGGTCGCTAACGTAGCAGAATCAGTACCATACCATGCTTGATACGTAATTTCCTTACCGTGAAAAGTGATAAACTCTAACGAATTATTATCGCCAACATAACTACCCGAAAGTTTGTACGACCAAAGATCAGAAGTTGCACGGTCGATATAGCCGTCGGATTTAATGGACGAAACTCGACCATTAATATTGAATTTGCCCAACATACCGGAATTAAAAGTCAAGTTGGATTTTACGGTATTGAACGAACCGGAAGTCAAATTTACACCGATAAATTTTTCTTCGTTCGGGTTATTTGTTTCCAAATTAATCGTTCCACCAAAAGCACCAGCCCCATTTGTCGAAGTTCCAACCCCTCTTTGGATTTGAATACTTGACGTTGAAGTCGCAAAATCGGACATATTTACCCAAAAAACACTTTGCGATTCTGCATCATTAATCGGAATCCCATTAATGGTAATATTGATACGAGTCGGGTCTGTTCCACGGATTCTAATTCCCGTGTAACCAATACCTGCACCTGCATCTGAAGTCACGACCGCCGAAGGAGTCATTTGCAATAAAAACGGCACATCTTGCCCCAAATTATTGGCTTCTAATTCGGTTTTATCCATGTTGTAATATGTCATCGGCGTCTTCTCCTTTGCCCGAAGCGAATTCGCAATAACTTCTGGTGTCACCGACAAAACATCAAGATTATTAGCATAAACTAAATCAAGATTAAGCACCAAATTTGTGTCGGTAATTGTAACGATTTTTTGAATCGATTGAAAACCAATGTAGGAAAATTTTAATGTATAAGTTCCTGATTTTAAATTATTAATAGAGAAATTTCCATTAGCGTCCGTTGTCGCACCTTTTGAGTTTTCGGTAATCACGACATTAGCACTAATTAAAGATTCTCCCTCTGTACTTTTCACCGTTCCCGAAATAGAGAACTGACCAAATACCGCTGAACACAACAGTAAAAGGGCTGCTGTAAAAACAACCTGTTTCATAATAAAATTTATTAATAACTGTGAAAGAAGAGGGGAGTCCTCGTTAGTAGCAGCACTGCTGCACGGTCGAAATCCAGAATGAATTTCCGTAAACTGAGAAGCGTAATAACTCAGAATAATCGACGATTGCCAATTATTCATCGCTAATTACGACGTAACATTCCTTACCAAAATTACTTGGTCAGGTTCCTGACATTGTTGAAGGAACGGGCTTGTTAAAACCTGTAATTCAACAATATTCATGAGTATAATCTCAGCCCGTTAGTTTGCTAACATAAGGCACCCCATTTACAGCAGCAAAGGTAAGTTGCGGAATTGAGAAATGCTAATTTTTGGAAAAATTGGCTAAAAGGATTTTAGATAAAACTTTTCGACTACGAATTTCATAAATTATTTTATTTTTTTTCGATATTTTATGCCATGATAATTAATATTTTAAAGTTGATGTAATTTGTAAAAATTGTGGCAAATTATTATTAAATAAATACTTTATTTTTTTTTAATCAAAATTTATTGGTTTTTTATAGTTTTAAACCCAAATTGACCCTTCTTTTTCTGCTCCAAACTGCTCAATTTCACCATTCAAAAAACGATAAGCTGAATAAAAAGCTAACAACGCATCAACGTGATGCCACGAGGTAATTTGTTGGTTATTAAAGGGAAAAGGTAGAAGTTTTTGAAGTGCTTGAATGACATCTGGTAAGTATTGTAATTTCTTTTTATAGTTCAAATTTTTAAGTTGAAACCGTTGAGCATGAATCGCAGGATAGGTTTCAAAAACTTCGATATTTTGTTGGACGAAAGTCCGTTTGAGCCTCATCGCTCGTGCCGTCAAACCACCTAAAAACATGGGCGACATTGCTTTTAAAAGTCGGTCGCCTGCTCTATAAAAATAATCGTCGTATTCATTCGGCATCGTATAAACGCCTGGTAATGATAGCGGAGCATCAAAAAAAATATATTTTGGTTGTAATTTTGTAACGGCATTTATTAAAAATATATCTGCATCTTTTTTCTTTTCAGAAATTAAAAATTGGACAATATTTTTTTTATTTTGGTACGCAATAACGGTTGTTCCGGCTAATTTACTGCCGTAATCTATACCTATGATAGAAGGATTCATTTTTTTATAATTTATTGATAATCAGTGCATTAAAACTCTACAGATTTTTAAAACCTATGGGGTTTGTTTGATATAAAAGAGAAAACTACCAAGGGCCAGTATCTACTTTTCTCTCTAAAGTATTTTGTAAAGAAAAAGGTAAATCGCTAAAAATATCATAACCGCTTCTCGCTTCAATGCTATCGACGCTCGTCATATAATCGTGCCAATCCATATTCGTACCCACATCATTTTGATTCGCAATATCGACGGCAATAACTCGAGTATCGTCATAGATTCTTAATTTATCATTATTGCCTTCTGGCAAAATCAAATATACTTTCCAAATAGAAGCAGGAACGGCAATTTTTCCATCGTCAATATAATCCGCATCGCCATTACTACCTTCCCCGCCAATGCCGTAATTTCCCATAATGACATAAACTTCATTGCCCGAAGTCACTAAATCTCGACCAAAATTTTCCATAGCAGCCCAAATACCTCGGTTATGACTTGGTGCTTGTGGAATGATATTGACCATATAAAAAGTCGCAGAATTGCCGATTTCGGAGCAAGTTCTATCGGCTGATGGGCAATTATGTCCACGGTCAAACCCTGAATTCGTATAATTTGCCCTTGTTACACCGTACCAATCACTCGGCAAATCAGGATAACTTCTAAAATCATCTTGTCTTTCCGCCACACCCATCCAATTTTCGTCTAAATGCCAGCTCACCCAATTCGGAATCCCTTTATCTCGACTATAAGAAAGAGCAAATTCGGGTAATTGAATCAAATAATTATTGGGATTATTGACGTTATGGGTTGCACCGCTTGGGTTTCCCAAAAGTATATGCGTATTTTCTTCGTCCGTCGGACAAGTTGTAATGATAGGTTCGTCATCGCTACACGCCGTTAAAAAAAGAATAAAAAATAAAAGTAAAGCGTAGGTATTTTTCATATTTTCGGTTTGAAAAAGTCTAAAGTCCGAAGTCCAATGCGTAGCATCGAACATCTAAATTTCGGCCAAAATACAGTCTTTTTATTTAAATAATTACCTTTGCGAACCATAATTTATATTGAGTAATATTTTGATATTATTTTAGGTAGGTTTCGGTTTAGTTTATGGCGACTTTATGAAAACGAAATTAAAATTACTGACGATATAATGGCTATGAAATCGTTATATTTTCGCGCCTAAAAATCTTTTTACCAATAAAAAATGCTCGTAAAATGATAAATGTATCTTCCGAAATCGGAACGTTAAAAAAAGTGTTAGTACATCGCCCAGACGATGGAATTGATAGAATTTCACCGAAAAGAGCAGAGGAATTGCTGTTTGATGATATCGTTTATTTGCCCAAAATGCGGGAGGAACACGATGTTTTTACCGATGTTTTAAAAATGTTTTTGGGTAAAGAAAACGTTTTTGAAGTGGAAGATTTACTGGAAGAAGCATTAGCTGTGGATATGGAAAAACGGGTAAAATTGATTAATATAATTTCTGATTATGAGGAATTACCGAATCGAGACAGAAACCTGTTGTTTAATTTGCCCGCACATGAGCTGAAAGAAGTATTTATTACAGGCTATTACAGCGATTTAGATGCTTATCTTTTTGACCCGATTCCGAATTTTTTGTTTACAAGAGATATTGCGGTTACGATTAACGATTATGTTTTAATTACAAAAGCAGCGAAAGAAGCTCGGCAGAGAGAAAATTATTTGACCCAATTTATTTTTTGGACGCATCCGATGTTTGAAGAGTTGCGGGCTGCTGACAAGATTATTAACCTGAATGAAGTCGATAAGTTTCCACCGTCACGCAGAGGAGAATCCGTTTCGGTAGAAGGTGGCGATGTGATGATTATTAATAAAGATTATTTGCTAATCGGTTGCAGCGAACGGACGACTGCTCACGGAATTAAATTATTAAAAGACTTCCTTTTTGAAAAAAATATCGTTAAAAATGTGGTACAAATAAACCTGTCAAAAGCGCGTTCATGGATGCACATTGATACGGTTTTTACACATATAAAAGAGAATCATTTTGCAGCATTTAAACCGTTGGTTATTGATGGCGTTGCGGCTTACGTTGAAGTGTTCAGAAAGGATTCAGACGAAGTGACCCGCTATTCAACGGTTGCGAAATTCTTACAAGCAGAGATTAATCCTGATATGGATTTTATCCTTAGCGGCGATGGCGAATATCCGTATGACGAACGGGAACAATGGACGGATAGTTGTAATTTGGTGATGCTAAAACCAGGGGTTGGCTTGTCGTATGATAGGAATTACAAAACCGCAGAAGCATTCGAGAAAAAAGGCTATAAAGTCATTCATGCGGAAGCATTATTGGCGGATTTTAAAGCAGGAAAAATCACGGCTGAAGAGGTCGAAAATACGATTATCTCCCTGCCTTCAAGTGAATTATCAAGAGCGAGAGGCGGCTCACATTGTATGACTTGCCCGATACTGAGAACGTAATTTATTTCATGGTTATACGGTTTCATTGTTGCATTGTTCGATTGCCTTATGGTTATATTGTTAAAGGGTTTTCCGATGAAAAATTTGAGAACTCACGAGTTTTTGAAAATATTTTTAATTTCATAGGAAAACGCTTCATTGCTAAATATACGTTGAATAATATATTTTTTTATTATAAATAATAAAAAAATATTGCATGTAATTTTTACTTTTTAGTGCTTGTTTAATAATGAATGAATCGAATAATGAAACAGTGTAACAATCAAATTAAAAATGTTTAATAACAAAAAAGTAGTGGTCGTGTTGCCAGCTTATAAAGCGGCTAAAACATTAGAAAAAACGTATTGGGAAATTCCATTTGACATTGTGGACGAGGTGATTTTGTGTGATGATGCAAGTCCTGATGATACGGTTGAAGTTGGTAAACGATTGAACATCAAGCATATTATCCGACATGATACGAATAAGGGTTATGGCGGTAATCAAAAATCATTGTATAATAAGGCGTTGGAATTGGGCGGCGATATTATTATTATGCTGCACCCCGATTATCAATATACGCCAAAGCTAATTCCTGCAATGGTTTCGATAATTGGTAACGACTTATACGACGTGGTTTTGGGTTCTCGAATCTTAGGAAACGGAGCGTTGAAAGGTGGGATGCCAATTTATAAATATATTGCGAATCGCTTTTTGACCTTGGCTCAAAATCTTTTGGTGAATCACAAATTATCGGAATACCACACGGGCTATCGTGCGTTCAATCGGGAGGTTCTGGAAGGCATTAATTTTAATCAAAATGACGATGATTTCGTTTTTGATAACGAGATGCTTTCGCAAATTATTTATGCAGGTTTTGGTATCGGCGAAGTAACCTGTCCGACCAAATATTTTGAAGAGGCGTCGTCTATTAATTTTCAAAGAAGTTCAAAATACGGTTTGGGTGTTTTGAGAGTTTCTATCGGTCATTTTTTACAAAGAATGGGTGTGGTTAAATTGAAGATGTACGAGTAGATTTATTGTTCTATTGCTACATTGTTTTATTGTTTTTACTGTTTTAATTTGTATTTTAACTTTAACTTAATTATGATTTTATTTTATACCAATAATATCAAAAACGACATTGCGGAATTGCCAGAAGAGGAAGCGATGCACTGCGTAAAAACTTTGCGGAAAAAAGTAGGTGATGCGATACAATTCGTTGATGGTCAAGGGAATTGGTATAAAGGAACAATCATTGGAACGAGTAAAAAAGCAGTTTCGATTAGTATTAAAAGTGTGGTTTCGGAATATGAAAAACGAAATCACCATTTGCATATTGCTATCGCTCCAACGAAAAATATCAACCGTTTTGAATGGTTTTTAGAAAAAGCAACCGAGTTTGGAATTGATGAAATTACGCCTTTGTTGTGCTTTCATTCGGAACGAAAAAATGTAAGAGAAGATAGGTTGGAAAAGGTGGTCATGGCAGCAATGAAGCAATCTTTGAAAGCTTATTTACCCCAAATCAATCCGATGATTTCGTTTAAAGATTTCTTAAAGTCGGTCGATATTGGCGAAAGCCAATATGAAAATCAGAAATTTATAGCACATTGCCAAGATGATTTTTCAGAATCGAAATTTCACTTAAAAAATGCCGCAAAGGAACGTCAAAATATAACGATTTTGATTGGGCCTGAAGGTGATTTTTCATCGAAAGAAATTGAATTGGCTTTAAGCCAAAACTTCCAGCCGATTTCACTCGGAAAGGAGCGTTTGCGGACAGAAACGGCAGGTTTGGCGGCTTGTCATATTGTGAATTTGGTTAATTCGTAACTTGAAAACTTGATATTTAGTAAAGACTTAATCCATTTTCAAAACTGGTTAGGTCTTACGTTCTAAACAGCAATAAATGAAAAAAATAACAATAATATTCAGCATTTTATTCCTAACATTCACTGCTTTTAAGAGCGATAAAGCGACGTTACAATTAGCTTTAGTCAAATATAACGGTGGCGGCGACTGGTATTCAAATCCAACCGCTTTACCGAATTTGGCAGACTTTTGTAATAAAGAATTGGGGACGAATTTCGAGGAAGAATATGCGACGGTGGAAGTTGGAAGTGTGGAATTATTCAATTATCCATTTTTGTATCTGACGGGACACGGAAACGTAGTTTTTTCGGATTCTGAGGCGGAAAATTTACGGTTGTATCTATTAGGTGGTGGTTTTTTGCATATTGATGATAATTATGGAATGGATCCCTACATTCGTATAGCGATGAAAAAGGTTTTTCCAGAGTTGGAATTTATTGAATTGCCATTTCAACACGAGATTTATAGTCAACAATTCACATTTAAAAATGGTCTGCCAAAAATACACGAACATAGTGGTAAACCGCCACAAGGTTTCGGCTTGATTTGGGAAGGTCGTTTGGTTTGTTTTTATACTTATGAATGTGATTTGGGCAACGGTTGGGAAGATCCTTCCGTTCATAAAGATCCGCCAGAAGTAAGGCGAAAAGCGTTGGAAATGGGAGCGAATTTAGTGCGTTATGCTTTCCAGTTTTAGATTGCTCCAAATTAAAAGCTAAAAATAGAAACCGTCATGCCTACGAAGGTCGGCATGACGGTTTTTATTTTATTTTAAAACTCGTTGAAAAAATCTTATTTAATCGTAAATCGGAAGCCAGCATAAATCATCGTTCCCATAATCGGTGCATAAATTTGTGACGCATCAAAAACTGGAATTCCCAAATCCTCATTAAACGGATCACTTGCGCCAATAATCGGATCATGCTGCGTATAATTTGTTAAATTTTCGCCACCGATATAAACTTCCCATTTACCAAAAGTCTTAGTTAATTGAGCGTTCAAAGTTGCATAAGTTGGCGTAACGCCCGTCAAATGATAAACCGTTAAAGATTCGTGTCCTTCGGCACTATGGTTTTCGTGTCCTAACAAAGTCGGCATCCTTTGAGGTCCAACAATTTGAACGGTCGTATGTAATTTCCAAGTTTCGTCCAATGAATTAAAACCCAAAGAAATTAAACCCCTATGCTTTGCAATTAAAGGCATTTGCATCAATTCGCCACCATAAGTTACTTTAACATCATTGAATTTATAGGCCAGTTTCATTTCTAAAAAGTCAAAAATTTCTGCGGTAACGGAAGTCAAAAAACTATTAGAATAAGATTGTCCATCCAAGTTATAAAATTGAATTTCTTCCGCCACACTTTCTCTATCCATCACGATTTGATTCACAAAATGCGTCGAATATAAATCCGTGCTGACACTGAATTCACGAGTATTAATTTCGAAATTCTTCGTAAAGTTCACCCCAAAATTCCAAGCTTCCTCCGCTTTCAAATCCTCGGTCAAATTAATCATTCGAGAAGAGGTCAAAGCCGAAATATTTTCTGCCAAAATTCGAGCCGTCCGATAACCTCGCCCAGCATTGATACGAACTACCGTATTTTCATCGAAATTATACTTTATATTCATTCGAGGCGTAATGAAAAGACCGTGAATATTATGGTAATCGGTACGTAAACCAAGTACTAAACCAAACGATTTTTCGACCTCTTTTTCACCTTTTTTTACCTTTTTATCTCGTTGATAATTATACTCGAAAAAAGCACCAGGAACTGATTCCACCAAGCTATAATCTACATCTGCAAACATTTCATCGTACTTATCATAAACGAAACTTGCACCTAATTTATAATTATGGTCAGACGTTCCGATGATATTTTGATAAATCAAATTCGTATAAAAACTGCGTTGCGTTGCGTCATAACTATTGCGACCAAAAAAGCCATCGTTTTTGTGATAGGTCAAATTTGCAATCCAACCCAAACTCGCAAATTGATTTTCAAAACCCAAATAACCAATTTTACCAAATACCTCAACCCTTTCCGTCAATAAATCAACGCCATATAACTCCGTTGGATTTTCGTCATAACCAATTTGTCCACCAGCAAAACGACTCGTCAAAGCCTGAACATTAAATTGCCCACGTAAATTTTCGCCACGATAAAACAATCTAAACAAACCATTTAAGTTCTCTTTCTTAGGAATATCCAAAAACGTATCTTCATTATGGTCAACTTCACCGTTGAAATAATTTCCGTGTAACAATAAACCAACCGACCAATTATGTGAAATTTGGTGATTCAAATGAACGTTTAATTCTCCTCTTCCAACATGATTTACATACGTATTGACAAATAATTTTTCGCCATTAAACGGCTTAATTAATTCCACATTAATATTTCCCGCCATGCCTTCATAACCATTCACAACGGTACTTGCACCTTTCGCAATCGAAATATTAGAAACCCAAGTCCCTGGAATATATTCCATTCCAAAAGGATATGCCAAACCTCGCATTGAAGGACGGTTCTCGGTTTGCATTTGCGTATAAATTCCTCGCAAACCCAACATTTCAATTTCTTTTGCACCAGTTACAGCATCAGAATAAGCAACATTCACCGAACCATTCGTCTCAAAACTTTCCGACAAATTACAACAAGCCGCTTTTCGCAATTCACCAGAATTTATCGTTTCAATATTATAGGTTTTCAAAGTTGAAATAAAATTATCTCGCTCTTTTGCTGTAATTTCAACGGTTTCCATCTCCACGCCCATCGCAAAAAAGATAATTATATCTTCATCTTCAGGTGTAATTTCAATCGTATCCGCCGTATAACCGACATAACTAATGACGAGCATATTCGTCTCCTCAAGCCGTGGAATTTTAAAATAACCTTCCACATTCGTCGCAACGCCAACCGTTGTTCCAGCCCACTGAACCGTTGCCCCGGTTAGTCGTTCCTTATCTTGATTGACCACAACTCCAGTCAAATCTTGTGCAAAACCTTGAAAAGCAAGGCATAATAATATGATGATTGATGTTATATTTTTCATGTTTTTGTCAAAGTACCACCACTCTCCAGAGTGGTGTACAATCGGCAAATAAACCTACTGTACACCATTACGGAGAGCATTATTATTAATAATTTTTATATAAAAAGTAAGACTTTTTCATACCACTCTGGAGAGTGATGGTACACTAACACAAAAAAGCACCGCCCAAAACCTCAATGTCATCTTCGACAATAAGCGGCGGTTTATAATTAAAATAGTGAGGTGTGAAAAATTCCAAAGAGCTTTGGAATATCAAATTTTGAATGGGAATAATTGCCACGAAAACTGGCAATTTTTGCTGAAAATTAACGTAAAAAGGTTGTGCTTCGTCATCGACCTTAACGATAACGACTTTTTCATCACAACATTTTTCCGACTTGTTCAAACCACAAGAAGTCAAATTATTTGTTGCTGCTTTCTTCTCGCAACAAGTCATTGGCTTCGTTTCATGCTTACATTTCTCGGCCTTAAAAAACAACGCAGCTTTGACCAATTGACCAGAACAAAAGTGCTGATGAATTGTCAAGCCATTGGTGGAAACCAAAATCAATAAGGATAATATGTAAACAAGTGCTTTGATAGTTTCTAATTTTTCACAAAAATACAGCTTTTAACGTAAGCGTAAGTGTAAATGTTCATTAAAGTTGAAAGTCCAATCTTTTCGTCATTGCGGCTCACGCTGAAACTTGGTGACGATAAGTATTCAGAATTAGAACTTTTTTTTAATTAAAAATGGATGATTTTCTAAAAATCAAATTTTTGTGCTCATAATATTATCCACGAAGAACTCGGGGCAGCCTATTATTTTAGTTTTGTATTTTAAATCCAAATTTAATTAAAAATTATTTTACTACCATAACAATTTAAAAATCAATTAGTTATAAAATAATTCTAAACCAATTTGATTTTCTTCCAAAACGACAGGAACTAAAACGACCTCTTTAAGAGTTGTTTTCGACATATATTGTAAATGCGTAATCATTCAAAATTAAATTATTTACTAAATGTTATTCAACCAACATATCATCCGAACTGACTTTCAGCGTCCAGTGATTAGTATGTTTCCATCGAATCTCACGATAGAGGAAATGACGATTACGATGGACAGTTGGAAAGTTCCTAACCCGTCAAGGGATGATTGGAATAACAATCATGGGAA
>Ga0222647_1000405_pt1 | contig 19893 bp, 20 predicted proteins | sample AntAcemetagen333_FD_179864 | JGI IMG/M metagenome (GOLD analysis project Ga0222647, IMG submission 179864) | Saline water microbial communities from Ace Lake, Antarctica - #333 | ecosystem: Environmental > Aquatic > Non-marine Saline and Alkaline > Saline | place: Antarctica: Ace Lake...
ACTTTTAATTCTTTGTATTTTGGAATACGATAGCAAATACACCGGATTGCTTTGTTTTGAAGAACCCGAAAACGGGATTCATCCTTTTCGAATTAAAGCGATGGTTGAATTGTTAAAAGATTTAAGTGTTGATTTTTATGATGATGAAATGCCTTTGCGTCAAGTCATTGTAAATACTCATTCACCAGTTGTTGTTGGTAATTTATTTTCTTATGAAAATCAGCCAAACGTGAGTATTTGGTACGCTAAAATGGCGAGTCGGATTACAAATATTAATGGTACTCGATTAAATATTAATGTTACTAAATTACTTCCCGTCGAAAATAATCCACAATTAAAAATTGAATTTTCGGCACAAGAAAAAATACTTACTTCTGGAACAGTAAAGAGATATTTAGAAACAGCAGACTTTTCTCAAACCTATTAAAATCGTAATCAATGTATCAATTATTTGTTGGGTTGTTTACAGAAGGAACAACCGATGATAGATTCCTTCAAAGTATTGTACAGCGAACGTTGGAAGATATTGCTTTCAATGAAGGACGGGGTCAATTTGAGATTGAGGTCAATATTATTAATCTTGATAAAACGGGTAAAAAATTCGTGAATTTGGTTTTGGAAGCCTCAAAAAAAGGTGTGGAAGAGTTCGGAATGATGCTGTTTTGTATTCATAGAGATGCAGATGCTCCTTCGGCAGAAAATACGCTAAAAAATCTTATCAATCCTGCAATCAAAGTTTTGGAAGCACAGGAAGGAAATGACTCTTGTAAAAATATTGTACCAATTGTTCCTATACAAGAAACAGAATCGTGGATGTTAGCAGATAAAGCACTTTTGAAAATTCAAATAAATGCTACTCAAAAATCTAATAGCGAATTAGGTATTGAAAATTCACCCGAAAACATAGCCAGCCCAAAAGAAAAAATAGAGGAAGCAATCCGAATTTCGAGAAAAAATATAGTAAAAAAAAGAAGAAAATCTTTAGCAATCAAGGATTTATACTTACCGATTGGACAAGCTCTTAACTTAGCCGATTTAATTCAATTATCATCGTTTCGACAGTTTCAAGAAGATGCACTAATCGCTTTTCGAATATTGGGTTTGTTACGATAAGGTTTGAAGACGATTTAAAAATGCCATCGTGAAGTTTTCTGTAAGAAACCGTGTCGGTTTTAGAAACCGATACGGTTTGAGAACGATTAAAAAAATGCCATCGTGAAGTTTTTTGCGGTGGCATTTTTTATTTTTTAATACTAAAAAAAATTAAAACCGCAGTGGTGGCAGTGGCAGGTTTACCAATTTAACTCTATTTTATTCCTAATTATATTTTATTTATCAAATGTTTTTTCAAATATAATAATTAATCGACTCATCGTTTATTTAATGACAAAAGGTAGTTATTTTGTTACCTTTAGTGAGAACGCTGTAGTCGTCTGTAAAAACCTATGGGAACGATTAAGAAAAACAAAAATATGAACAGAATAAAAATCAGAACCGCAACCGTAGCGGATTTACCAATTTTGCTACAATTCGAGCAAGGCATTATTACCACCGAACGTCCTTTTGATGCGACATTAAAAGCAGAATCTATTAGTTATTACGATATTAAAGCCTTGATTTTAGCAGACGATTCAGAGGTTGTTGTCGCCGTTTCAGAGGACGAAATCGTGGGTTCTGCTTATGCAAAAATTAAAGCGGCAGAAGACTTTTTAGACCACAAAAAATATGTTTATTTGGGTTTTATGTTTACCAAACCCGAATATCGTAGGCGAGGAATTAATCAAATGATCATTGATAATTTGAATAAATGGACAATTTCGAAGGGTTTGAAAGAAGTTCGTTTGGACGTTTATAATGATAATTCCGCAGCACTTCGAGCGTATGAAAAAGCAGGTTTTCAAAGACACATGATTACGATGAGGATGGACGTTTCGTGATAAAAGTAATTTTTTGGCGACTTCGTGGTAGTCTTCACTTTCATTCAAAGAAAATAACGTAATGAAGTATCTGAAAATAATTATCAAATATATTGGTAGGACGGCCTTGGGCATTTTCGGTCTGATTTTGTTGTATTTTCTACTTGCGTTTTTGCTGGGTGTCATTCCAAAAAATGCAGAAACGGTAAATTGTACAAAAAAAGAAACAATTTATTTGATTTCTAATGGTATTCATTTGGATTTCATTTTAAATCGCGACCAAATTGATGAGATATTTTTGGCAGATTTAAACATTCCCAAAACGGTAAAATATGTGGCTTTTGGTTGGGGTGATAAGGATTTTTATTTGCACACACCAACTTGGGCAGAATTGAAAACGAGTACTTTGGTGAATGCTTTATTTTTGAAAAGTGAAAGTGCGATGCACGTTACGAGTTATTATTATAAAAGTGAAAAATTTGTAGCCTTGCCACTTTGTGATTCACAAATTAAGGATTTGAATGTATATATCGAATCGTCTTTTATTAAAAATAACAATGGAAAAATTGTGGGTATTGGTGAAGGTTATGGTAAAAATGACCGCTTTTATGAAGCCGTTGGTAGTTATAATGCGATTAAAACTTGTAATGAATGGGTGAATATTGGTTTGAAAAAAGTAAAGGTAAAAACTGCGATTTGGTCGCCTTTTGATAAAGGTATTTTTTATCATTTGTAAAATAACAATTAAACCATATCAGTTGCATAAGTCAGTATTACTAATATTCAATAGGAGCTAAAGCGCGTGCTACAAACCGTCACAACATTAAAAAAGGGAAGTATTTTAACGTTGTAATATTCCGAGCCAATATTTTTTTGATTTTAGTTTCTAATTTTAATTCCGTCCTTACGTGGTTCAAATCATTAGTGAGCGGTACAAATTTTGTTAAGGTGAATGGTGTCGGTTCTCACCGAAAATCATACCGCTCACTAATGGGTTCGAATCTATTTTTCATGAAACGACTTCGTCAACTTTCGTTACTCGAATGACAATATTATAATCTTCAAAATTCATTGTTTTTTTATCATAAAAATTTGCTTCGGGATAAGGTAGCAAGTTTTCTAATTTTATTTTGTAGCCTAATGCAGCAGTCGAATCACTACATTCGGTACACATTCCACCTTGATATTTTAATCGAATTACTTTCGATAATTCCCCTTTTTCTATTTTTAATTCAATTTCCGCTTCGCCTTCCCAAAGACATTTCCAATTTTCGGGACACCGAGATTCGTCAATGACTTTAATGAATGACAAATGTAAATTTTCATTACTAATAGATATTTTTTCTTTGAAGTCCAAAGGAATAGCATCGTTAATCGCATAATCTTCCGAAAGCACAGGTAATTGTGGTTCGTCAAGACAGGCGGAAAGTGTTATGAATAGTATAAAAAATATGGTTCTATTGCTCATGGTTATGGAAGATTTACCAATATTAACGTAATATAAATCATTTCGTTATTTCGTTCGCAAATATTAACTTTTCCGAATACCTATTGGTGTTAAGTTAACGATAAATTAAAGTCACAATCTAAAAATAACATCGGTCAATAACTACTTTTGTAGAACTTTTAAATCATAAATAAGATAAAACAATTGGGTATAATTCACAAATACGGCTATAAATTGATTCCGATGTACATCGTAGTCTTGACATTATGTTGTCTCATTTTCTATTTTTTCTCTGCTCCGCTGTTTGATTATGCGGTTTTAAGCAGTTATTTAACGGAAAAACCACAATATTTATCCTTTTATAGTAATGAATACTACAATATTATTAACTTGATTTTCGGGTTTTTATTAATATTTTTGATAGGATTACAATTATGCGTCTTGATAGGTGGGCTTTTGGCGATTAATTTGAGTGAATTTTCGACCACTAAATTTATTACTAAAATTCGAAATGCCGTAGATTTTTTCACAAATATCCCGTTCGTTGTATATGGTTATTTGTTGCTTTTGGCATTCAATAGATTTGTTGATTTCAATAATCAATTTAACAATATTCTGTTTGGTGGATTGATCTTAGGCAGCATGATGTTGCCAATGATTATCAGTAGATTCATTCATATACTTCAATCGATTCCTTACGACCAACGGGAAGGCGCTTATAGTTTGGGTGCGACTCGTTACAAAACCGCTTTTATGGTTTTGATTCCTTCACAATCAAAATTATTTCTATCTGAAATTATCACTATTTCAACTCGAATGTTTTGTGAAATATTAATTTTATTATTAGTAACCAGTATTTTTATTGAAAAAATAGAAGTGATTATTTCTATTTTTGTAATCGCAATAATTGGAACTTGGATTAGTCAATTATTAAAAAAATCTCACTATCAAAATGGAGCAATTTAATAAAGATATTATGCTTCAAATCGAGGGTTTAGGAGTAACTCGAAATGATAAATACGTAATCAAAAACGTAAATATGACTATTCATAACCATGAGGTCATTGCATTAGTTGGTCCTTCGGGACATGGAAAGGCGATATTTCCGAGGGCGATTAATCGCCTGTTTTCCGCCGATTCTACATACAAAGTAGTTGGAAAAATTTTGTTTGAAGATAGGTTGGTGAGTGCCATTCCTACTGAAAAGTTACGACAAGAAATTGGAATGATTTTCTCCAAACCGAATTTATTTCCAATGTCTATTTATGAAAATATTGCTTTTGGACTTCGATTAATCGGCATTACAAATAAGGCAATGTTGGATAAACAAATCAAAATTACGTTGGATAAAGTCGGACTTTGGAAGGAGTTACAAAATATTCTGTCTTCGCCTGTCACCAAATTATCTTCGGGACAACAACAACGCCTCTGTTTAGCTCGAACTTTGGCGCTTCAGCCAAAGGTAATTCTAATGGATAAACCGACGCTTTCGCTCAATAGTAGTTCAAAAGGATATTTTGAAGAATTAATTTTATCTTTAAAAGAAAAACATACGATTATTGTGACCGCTGAAGATAAATTACAGGCAGGACGAATTAGTGATAAAATTGGATTTTTCTATAATGGACGTTTGATAGAATATGGTCAAACCAAAAATATTTTTACGCAGCCGAAAGAGGAGTTAACAGAAAATTTCATCACTGGAAGGATAAATTAAAATGAAAATACCCTAATTATTAACAAATTGCCCTATAATATTATGACAAATTTAGAAACACAATTAGAGTCTTTGAAAGATCAAGTCGTTGGTATGATGCAGTTAGTTCGCACACAATTAGCAAGTGCAAATACCGCTTTTTTGGAAAAAGATGATAGTTTGGCGAGAGAAGTAATTCATTACGAGAATAGAGTAAATGCCATGGAATTGAGTATTGACAAGGAGTGTGAAATGATTTTCGCCTTGTATAAGCCCGTGGCGGTTGATTTGCGGTTTGTCATTGCAGCCTTGAAAATCAATACACAATTGGAACGAATTGGTGATCATGCAAAAGCAATTGCAGAATATTCAATCGGAATGGATAAACCCTTTGATGCCGATCTATTAAAAGAATTGCGCTTTAATGAGATGGTCGAAACCGTACTTTCGATGATTGACGATGCAATTCATGCTTTTAATTTTGAAAATACAAAATTAGCTCGTTGGATTTTTGGAAAAGATGCTACAATTAATGAAATTAATAAGGCTGCCTTTCACGTAATTACTTCGATGGTCAAAAAAGATCCCTCGGATATTGAGCTCCTTTTAATCATGTCTTCTACGATTCGTAAATTGGAACGGGTTGGAGATTTAGTAAAAAATATAGCGGAAGAAACCGTATTTTATACAGAAGCAAGGGTTTTGAAACATAAAAATAAGAAATAATCGGTTCTGAGGACTGACCTAAAAGGAGAAAATAAATAAATATAATTTCAAGGTTTAAAAGAAGGAAGACATTACGCAATGTCTTCCTTCTTTTATTTGACAATTTCTACAAACCTTATAAATTCATAGTTGACGACATTCAGCTTGAAGTCACCTGCTATCTTTTGTACGGAGTACTCGGTATCAGAGAACCTTTTATTTTTAAACAGATTATAAATTTTTAACCTACCAAAATATTAAAAAAATATACTTGTCATTTTATCAAAGGAAAACCGTTTATATTTGTTGAATTGTAATAAATTTTGCATTTTTAGCCTATTACCGTGTAGTACATCTTACGATTTTTTTTAAGCCGAAAACTACTACACCGTCAATTATCAATTAACAAAATGCAAAATATTGCCTTTTTAAAAACCACTATGAGAAAATTATTTTATTTAATCATCCTATCGTTTTTAACAATTCCGAATGTAATAAAGGCTCAAAAAATTGGTATTTTAAACCGTGAAAAGACGGATAAAATCGACCGATTACTTAATTTATATGATACTTTTGGAGAGTTGAGCGGTGTTGTTTTTGTAGCCCAAGATGGCAAAATTATTTATAAAAAAGCCTTTGGGGAAGCCAATCAAGAATGGAAAATTGATAACACGACAGATACAAAATTTAGAATCGGTTCACTGACTAAACAGTTTACCGCAGCGATAATTTTGCAGTTGGAAGAAGAAGGAAAACTAAAAATAAAATATACTATCGCTGATTATTTGCCTTATTATCGAAAAGATATTGGCAAAAAAGTAACGCTGCACCAATTACTCAATCATACTTCGGGGATTCCGAACTACACGAATCGTCTCGATTTTGTGGATTCTGTTGTTCGTCGTTATATTTCTACTGAAAAATTGGTGACGGAATATTGCAGCGATGATTTAGAATTTCAACCTGGTGAACGATTCAAATATAACGATTCGGGTTATGCTATTTTGGGTGCAATTATCGAACAAGTAACGGGTGAAACTTTTGAAACAAATCTAAAAAAACGAATTTTATCACCTTTAGAAATGACTGATTCGGGTTATGATTCTCCTTATACCATCTTGGATAAACGAGCTTCAGGTTACCAAAAAGTTGGTTTTCAATACATTAATGCCATGTTTATTGACATTTCAATCTATAACGCTACGGGTGGAATGTACTCAACGGTTGACGATTTATACAAATGGAATAAGGCACTAAATGGAGAGGCGATTCTCTCCAAAAGGGCAAAGAAAAAAATGTTTAGTTCTAATAAAATCGACCGTTATGGTTATGGTTGGCATATCGAGGATACGCCAACTAATATTAACGGCTCGGAGACCACGAAGGCCTATCATCCCAGTAAGATTTCAGGCTTCGCATCGGTAAATATTAAACTAATTGAACACAATCATACCGTTATCATTTTATCAAATAGCGACATGGTACCAGTCAATGAAATTGGAGAAAAATTAGTCGCAACACTTTACGATTTACCCTATGATTTGCCTCGTAAATCAATCATTCCAATAATGCTGCAATCTATTGAAAAACAGGGTATTGAAGTTGCGATTCAGGGATACAAAAATTTAAAAATTGCTCAAAAAGATATTTGGACTATTCGGGTCGGTGAGTTAGACGACTTGGGCAAGGAATTAGTAAAATTAGACAAAATAAAAGCTGCTTTAGCAATTTTTACTTTAAATATTGAAGAATTCCCTAAAAGTGATATTCCGTCTGAGAGTCTGGCTAATTACTATGAAAAAAAAGGAGAAAAAGAGAAAGCTTTAGAATATTATAGAAAAGCATTAGAGATAAATCCTAATAATAGTAATGTAGAAGGAAAGATTAAGTCTTTGGAAAAGTAACCATTATGGGCTGTTTAAGAATAATATTTCGACTTTTTTAATAACATAGGTTTCCCCCTTGAGCTTTAAATAATTAGGACTTTTTTTACGGTGGCACTTTAGGTATTTTTCTTATTTTAAAAAAAAATGCTTTCTATTACCTTTCTATAAATTCATTTTTATAAATTTGTTTTTAATCTAAGGTAATTCTGAGTAAGTTATTATATCATTTTATAATTATTTTCAATCATAAATTTTAAGTTATCATGGATGATATTTGGTTAATTATCGGTATAGGTTTTTTTATAATTTTCATCGCAGGTAAGAAAGCCTTGAAAAAGGATAAGGATGGTAGAATCCAGGATGAATCAGTAACAATAGATATTCTACTTAGTGAAATGAAGGATTTTAAAGTAGAGACACTTGATAGACTCAAATTAGGATATACTGAGAAGTCAATACAAAAGCAATTAGATACTTATTTAAAAATGCGATTTGTGAATGTCGTAACAGAATACGGAATAGAGAGTTTAAATGGTTTGAAAATAGACTTTGATATTGGAAAAGGTAAAGTAGGAATAGAGCTAAAGCTTGCAAATAGCTTGTTTAAATCCACTGGACTTCAAAGACTTACCGGACAATTAGAAGATTATATTGAGGGAAAGTATAATGAAAAAAATTTAATAGTTTACGTATTTGGAGAAGAACATCATCAAAATGATAGAACGGTTTTAGAAAAAATAGAAAATAAAATCACTTCTAAAGGTGTGCGATATCAGTTTTTTTTAGTGCCAACTAAGACCATTAGCGAATCATAAATAGAAAATTAGTAGTGAGATAAAGGAATAAATTTGAACAATTGATTATTAGAGAAATCATTACTAATAACAAGGATAAACTAAAAATCAATTCGAGGCATGAAATAACTGACAATTAAGCTTTTTTGATTTTTTTTGTAATATAGGTTTCCTATTGAGCTTTAAATAGTTAGGACTTTTTTTACGGTGGCACTTTAGGTATTTTTCTTATTTTAAAGAAAAATCCTTTTATAAATTTGTTCGTACAAAATTTATTTTAATCGTTAAAAAATCTACCATTTTGTCAAATTCCTTTTAAAAGTTTAGAGGAAGGATATTAAACATGGTATGGTTTTTTACCTAAAAAAAAAATTATGACACCTACAGAATGGCTTGAAGCTAATCCAACCAGAAGTATGAATGATTATTACGAGTGGAAAAAACAACAAAATTCACCGCCAATAACGACTAATAATCCGATACCTACTCAAATTTATGAACCTGAAAAATCTGGGAGTAGCAAAGTAATTTGGAACGCAGTAATATTTGCATTTATCTTTTTTATAGGATTTATGTGTTACAAAACTTTCATAAACGACTCATCAGCAGGAAGTGCTGCCTACGATTATTCAAATGCTTCTCCTAATCGACAAAAGTCAGAAACGGAAATAAAACAGGATTTAAAAAATGTAGAATTATCCAATCCTTCGAAATACTTATCCAAAAGAAATGGAATGTATCGAGTTCGTTTAATAAGGAAAGAGGTTGTTTTTACGGGTACTTTTAACAATAATTCAACACTAACAACTTTCTATGATCTGAGCGTACAAATTAGTTTTTATTCAAAAACAGGTACAAATATGGGAACTGAAATTCATACTTTTTACGAAAATATAAAACCAGGCGGAAAATCCAACTATAATAAAACGATAGCGATTCCAAACTATATTTCTAAGAAAGATTTAGAAACGGTTACCCTCAAAATATTAAACGCTAAAGGTTATTGAGCATTAGTGAGCGGTACGATTTTTGGCCGCAACGGTGTCGGTTCTCCGAACCTCAAAAAACAACTCAAATTTCCATTTTCTACAGGCAGGTTCGGTTCTCTGAACCTTTTTTGATTGTAGTAAGGTTCAGAGAACCGAACCTGCCTGTAGAAAAGTAATGTTATTAATGATTTTGAGGTTCGGAGAACCGACACCGCTCATCTTAACAAAATTCGTACCGCTCACTAATGGTTTGACCGTAGATTATTCAGAAATTAATATTGTTTTTAACAAAAAAGCTTATGAAAAAATTAAGTTTATTATTATCGGTATTTATCCTTTTCAATATTTTAGGCTGTTCCTCTCAAAATAATGAAAATACTTTAGAGAAAAAGCGATTAGAATTAGAGCGAAAAGAACTGGAGTTGGAAAAAAGAGCATTTGAACTTGATAAAATAGAAAGTTCAAGAGTAGCTGTTATTACCCAGAAATTACCAGAAAAGGAATCCATTAAAACGGAAATTTCAAAAGCTGAACCTAAACCACTAAAAATTAAGTATTCTGAACCTGAAGAAGTTGTAGAAGAATTAATTAGAGCAGCTAGAACTGGTGACTTCTCAGAATTTAAGAACTTATGTGATTTTACTATTGAAAATAAGCATGAAACTTTGTGTTTATGTGACCTTGGTAAGGTTTCTGAAACCTCAGGCGATGTCGAAATGGATTGTAACTTCAACCAGAAATCATTTATGGAAGTATTTAAGGAAACCTTAATTGAAAAAGAAAAAATACTCATTCATAATAATTCTGCATCAGTTCCTGTTTACGCAATTCGTAATAATAAGAAAACTAAATACGGATTTATCCAAGTGAGGAAAAAAGGAAATAGATGGTTTTTATGCGTTATTTGATAAAATTGATTTATCGCCCAATGTCAATAAAAAAAAGCCTTACAAATACAACATTTGTAAGGCTTTTTTATTTCTTTAATATTAATAAAAAACTTTCGTCATTCAATAAAGCCCTGTCGTCAGGGTCGATTATACAAATTAAACAGCGGTATATCAACGGTCAGCGCGATAGCATACCGATAGGCGGCGGATTCTATATCTACGCCATTTCGGGTGACCTTCCTCAGTTGCGGGCCATATTGTACGCCTCCAGCGAGGGAAAACGGATAATTTGGAAAACCGTAAACTAAATAGGCACCTGGCGAGGCTAAATTCTGAATACTAAAGGCGGGAACATTTACGGCTTGTCCTGTTTCGATTCGGAAGGCAGCGACCGCTCCCAAATCAAATATGGGCATAAAAATACTAATCGAACCAAACCTGTGTAATCCAGTGCTCAGCGTAAGTCCTATCGGACAGGTTAAACCATACGTATAACTCATTACGTCTTCTCCGACCTCGGGCGAAAGCAAAAATTCTTGTCCGCCATAAAACCCAAAATATGAATTAATGGAAATATCGAAAGTACTTTCTTTTTTGGCTTGTGAACTGCCCGGAGGCATTGCGACCATTCGGATTGCAGCTTTTACTTCGGCTGGCGAACGAGCTTGAAGTACGTTGGCAAGGAAGATGCCGTATTGTAAAAAATCCTTTTTTAATTTTTGATAGGGCTTTGATTCTTTTTGGTCTTCAAGCATATAATCCATCAACGAAGACGCATTAAAAACGGCATCATTATATTCTCGATAATAGGTATTTCGAGAAAGTCCGTAAGTTTGTTCGGCTATATTTTCGAGTTCTTTGACTTCTGTTTGTGAGAGCAGCGTCGTGTCGCCTTCTACTTCGACATTCAAACCTGTGGTCAGTAAATCGTAAGTCGTTTTGACGGCAGGTAAATAGGCTTCCGAAACCTCGTAGCGGTTGGCGGCTGTTTTTCGAGTATTTTGAATATGGCGCTTTTGCAATTGCAAATCTTCCAATAACAAATAATACCTATCGACATAAACATCAAGATTTTTCACCGCAATTTTATTGGCAAATTTTTGGTGTAATAAGCCCAAAAACATTTGTTTGCGGTCGCTATCTTGAAATAAAGAATCCAATTGTTCTCGAGTTGCAAAATGAGAATCAGAGCGATTATCAATAAAGGAATTTAAAATAAAAGAAGAATAATTCATTGCATTGACGATATTTCTCAAATTTGCAACGTTTTTACCAATAATATTTTCGGTATAAGCCATTTGAAAAGCATCGTGAACTTTAATCATCTCCGTGAAAGGTTCCCATTTTTTAATTTTGGCAATCGACTTTTCCGCTTCTTCCAAAAGTTTGATATTTCCCCCTTTGAATAATTCTAATTGACGCGCATTTTTGATGTCTTCGGCTGCGATAACAATGGCTTTTTCCATATCGTTAATCGTATTAAAGACGTTTTTTGGCGAACTGCCTTCTTCCAAAAATTGCGAACCATCAATAAAAACTAAATCTAAATCTTCATAAGGATTGAATCGCCCGTCGCCCAAAAGCTGTTCGTAAGCCTTTTGGAAATCCATAATAGTTTTAATTTCTTTACGAATTGCATCAACTTTTTTATTTAAACTTTTGACACTTTCCACCAATTCTTTTTGTTCTTTTTTATGTTCTTTTAGTGCCGTAATATAATTTTTTTTATTGTCTTGTTCTAATTTCCAAATTTGCCAATGCAGCCTATCTTCTGAAATCATCACAATATCATCAGGTTCTAAACCCTTATAAACCATATCCAAAATTTCGTAAAGTAAAGTCATTACCACGATATTTTCAGAATGTTGTGCATCGCTAAATTCTGCTAATCGCAATAGTTTTGGCACATTTACGGAAAGTTCGGTAATGTCTTTTTCAAACGAACCTTGAGCCATTTGCATAATCGGAGCGGAAGTATTCAAGTCGTTATCACCCAAAAAAGATTTGGTCGAAGGGAAAAGCTGTTGCAACTCATTATATGACTCTTCATCTTTCATTTTTCTTTTGAATGTTTGCAAAAAAGCATTCGCCATTTCTTCTTGCGCTCGTTCCACGATAAAATCCGTCAAACCAGAAACTATCGTCGAAGAAGAACTAAAACCTCGATTATAATTCACACTCGTCGTCGTGGAAACCAATTGATTATATTGACCCGTATTAGAAGAATATCGCTGCGTTTGCGAATAACTACTCGCTCGCTGACTGCCCACTTTTCGTACCTGACGGAAGCGTTCCTCATCGGTTTTGAATTGCCAACGTACTTCTCGGTCTTTCGTGACCTGCGTTTGCATACTCGTTAATTGAGCATCTGTAAATTGATAATCTGACAAATACCGCTTCATATAAGGATTACTTTCGAGCGTGCCTCTCAGCCGTTTTACGTTCGTAATCGGCGGCGTATGTCGCAGGATAATTTTCAAAATTTGAGTCGTGTCGTGTTTATCAATTGCACCTTGTAATTGATAAGCATCATCAATCGTATATTGTGCGTAAAGTGATGAAAAGGCCGATAGCAAAAAGAGTGTAATGAAATATTTATTCATTTATTTAATGGTTTGTGATTTTTGATTTGTGATAGTTAAAAGTTGGCAATTGGACGGGCGACTTAAAGTCGAATGTCCAATACTCAAGTCCGAAATTGGAAAGCACTCAAAAAAAATTGGCTACCCACGTAAAGTTGGACACGTTGCAAAAACTTAATTACAAACCCCGAGGTTTCGCATACGCATCAACACTAAATTACGTAATATGTAATATTTTAACAATCAGCGTTTTGAATTATTAAAAAACGATTATTTTTCTGTCAGAATAAACCGTATCGGTTTTGAAACCGACACGATTTCAAAAGAGCGAAAATAATAATTTTTGTGAATGGCTATTCGCAATATTTTACAACTTTAGAAAAACGAAATATTATTATGAAATTTTAATTACCAATATAATACGTATTATAAATTTTAGTGTTGATGCGTATGCGAGGTTTCTTCGAAATTTCGGGGAAACCTCGGTGGACACCGTTTTGTCCAACACTAAACGGGTAGCCCAAAAATTATCAAGAACTTTTGAGCAAATGCACTGGAAAATTAATATAAGGAATCAAACAATTTTAATAATCTTCTTATTGTGAAAATTATCTAAATATTGAATTTTCAACAAATATGATAATATTTATATCGTGTTGTAATGCCTTTTAAAGGTAGCACCATTAATATGCACTTTTTATTTTACATAAGTCATCTTTTTAGACGTCGGGTGGAATTAATAAAAATATTCGACACGGATTTTCAAGAATTAGACGAATTTCAAAAAGTAAAATTATTCATAAAATTCATAAAAATTCAATCTTTACTTTACGAAAGGTCTAAGCATAAAAAAAACCCTTGCTTCGAGGTGAAGCAAGGGTTATCCCTAACCCAAACAAATGAACGCAAAACTACTTTTTGTAGTTCTTTTGCCCAGTTCAAAATTAGAACAATAATTGGTTAAATCAAAATTAGTTTAGCTTATTTTTTGAAAAAACCAAAAATAACATTACAAAAAATTGTAAAAACACTATTCTGCGATATATTATTTAGTCATTAAATATTTCTACTCGGTCTGAAACCTAACGACTAAGAGACCTAAGCCGCCGATTCATCAACAGGTGCTAACTTAACAACTAAGCCATCAATTTCTTCCTTAATTCTAATTTGGCAACCTAAGCGACTATTATCTTCCACAAAAAATGCCTGATCCAACATATCTTCCTCATCGTCAGAAGCTTCACCCAATTCATGATCAGAAAGGACGTAACAATGACAACTTGCACACAGTGCCATACCACCACAAGTACCTTCCACAGGAAGCTCGTAAGCCTTACAAACTTCCATCATATTCATATTCATATCCGTTGGCGCTTCCAGCCGATGTTCCACACCTTCACGGTCAATAACCGTGACGTTAATTATATCTTTCATTTAATAATAAATTTAGGGGTCGGACGCTTTTAAGGCGGACGACTCCTTATGTGTGTAATTTTAAAATCCATTCACACCATTAACCGTCGTATATTTGAATGATGCTTTTTGGTCAGGATAAATGATTTTGAAAGCGGATTGAACCATTAAAGTTGCTTCGTGAAAACCGCATAAAATCAATTTCAACTTTCCTGGATAAACGTTGACATCACCAATTGCAAAAATGCCTGGAATATTCGTTGAATAATCCAAAGTATTGTCAACAACAATCGCTGACTTTTCAATTTCCAAACCCCAATCTCCAATCGGACCTAACTTTGGTGATAAACCAAAAAGTGGAATAAAGTGATTGGTTTCTTTTACGATTTCGCCATCTTTTTTATGTTTAATGACGACTTCATTCAATTTACCGTTTCCATTCAAACCAATAACTTGAGATTCTGTCACCAAGTTTATTTTTCCGCTTTTCGCTAATTCATCAACTTTTTCAACCGAGTCCAAAGCACCACGAAAACTGGTTCTTCTATGGACTAAAGTGACTTCTTTCGCAACATTCGCCAAGAAAATCGTCCAGTCCAAAGCCGAATCGCCACCACCTGCGATAACGATACTTTTATCCCGATATAATTCTGGGTCACGAATAATGTATTCGACTCCTTTATCTTCAAAATCTGTGATATTGCTAATCGGTGGTTTTCGAGGTTCAAAGCTACCCAAACCGCCTGCAATCGCTATAACAGGAGCATAATGCTTCACCCCTCTATTTGTCGTTACACACCAACGTCCATCTTCCTGTTTTTCCAAAGTTTCAGCACGGTCACCTAATGTAAAACCAGGTTTGAAAGGCTCGATTTGCTTCATCAAATTATCTACCAGGTCACCAGCTAAAATATCAGGATAACCAGGAATATCATAAATTGGTTTTTTAGGATAAATTTCGGAAAGTTGCCCACCAGGTTGCGGTAACGCATCAATTAAATGACACCGTAATTTTAATAAACCTGCTTCAAAAACGGTAAATAAACCCACAGGGCCTGCACCAATTATTAATATATCTGTTTCTACCATGATTAATTTTAATTATGTTTGCCACAAATTTAAGTTGCTGCAACAATATTTTTCATTGTTTTAGTTTGAATAAAAGATGACCTTCGTCAAATTTTCTGCAAAAGTACGCTTTGTGAGCTATAATCTACAAACTATGAACTACTTTTCGTCCAAACCTTATCAACCATACAACAAGGTAACCGATGAATTGTAAAACGATACAAGCAAAGTCATAGACTTGTAGGGAATAAAAAACGGATTTGTCAAAATTTGTTAATTTTTGTTGTTTTTAAACATTTGAAAGTATCTTTATTTTTTGAATAACTACACGTCCAAAATATTCATAATATGGTGAAATATATTCACGATGCGAATGGTAAAATCGAATCAGCAATCGTCCCGATAGATTTGTGGCAACTGGTTCAACAACATTTTAAGGAGATGAACGAAAGAAAATCTTCCTATGATTATTCACCTACGGATTTTGAACAAACAATGGCAGGTTTGGATTTAGATATTGATACAGAATTAAATGATATTGAAAAAGATTGGAAATGAATCCACAATGAACACGATAAACACGATAAACACGATAAACACGATAAAAAACCTATGGGATTTCAAAAACTTCATAGGTTTGATACAATCAAATTAAATAACATTAACTAAACATAAATAAATAACAAATGAAATTTCAATTTAAAATTGGTATCGCACTAATGATGTTGTTTTGCATTAATACGGCTTTCGCCAATTATGTAAACCCAACAGATTCAGTAGCACCAGAAAACTGGTTTAACTTGGACGCTACCAAAGATGGCGTAAGAGGTGTAAGTACGGAAGAGGCTTACAATACTTTACTAAAAGGAAAAACATCAAGAACGGTTGTCGTTGCGGTGATTGATTCAGGAATTGACGTTGAACATGAGGATTTGAAAGACATCATGTGGATAAATCCGGGAGAAATTCCAAATAATGGTAAAGATGACGATGGCAACGGTTATATTGATGATATTCACGGCTGGAACTTTATCGGTGGCAAAAACGGTGAACACGTTGATTATGACACTTATGAAGTTACTCGTTTGTATAAAATGTATGGCGATGAGTTTGACGGCATGAGCAAAGATGACGTTAAGGGCAGAAAAGCTAAAAAACGTTATACGGAATATTTGAGAATCAAAGATGCCTATGAGAAAGATGCAAAACCTGCTATCGCTCAGTACAACCAATTAAAAATGATTGTTGGAGTGACAACAATGGTAAAAGAAGCATTGGGTGATAAGGAATTGACCGCAGAAAATGTTGCAGCTATTGAAACTGATGATGAAAAATTGAAAGGTGCCGTTGAATTAATGGGCAAATTACTTCAAAATTATGATGCGAAAGCTATCGAAAGCTTTGAAGGTTATTTAGATTCTTACAAAGAACGTGTTGAATATGGTTATAATACTGAATTCGACCCTCGTGGAATCGTTGGTGACGATTATGATGACTCAAAAGAACGTTACTACGGTAATAATGACGTGGAAGGCCCTCACGCTGATCACGGTACACACGTAGCTGGTATTATTGGTGCAGTTCGCACGAACGATATTGGAATGTGGGGCGTTGCGGATAACGTTAGAATCATGTCTGTTCGTACTGTTCCCAACGGTGACGAGCGTGACAAAGACGTTGCAAACGCTATCATTTATGCGGTTGATAATGGAGCATCTGTTATTAATATGAGTTTTGGAAAAGGTTATTCTTATGACGAAGGTATCGTTGAAAAAGCAATCAAATATGCTCGTAAGAAAGATGTATTATTGGTTCACGCTGCTGGAAACTCGGCTGAAAATAATGATGTTACCTCTAATTTTCCAAATGATTTGTTAGGAAAAAGAGAAAAAGAAGCTTCAAATTGGTTAGAAATCGGTGCGTCAAACTGGGGCGAAGATGGTAACGATTTGGCGACTTTCTCTAACTACGGAAAAGATCAAGTTGATGTTTTTGCACCAGGTGTAGATTTATATGCAACTGTTCCTCAGTCTGATTACCGTGCAATGAGCGGAACTTCAATGGCTTCTCCTGTGGTTGCAGGTGTTGCAGCGTTGTTACGTTCTTACTATCCAGCATTGACTGCGGAGCAAGTGAAATCAATCATTATGGAATCTGCAATCATTGTAAACGAAGAGGTAAACATGCCAGGTTCTGATGAAATGGTTAAACTTTCTGAAATCTCTAAAACTGGTGGCGTTATTAACGTGGTGGAAGCTGTAAAATTAGCAGAAAAAACTAAAGGAAAGAATAAGGTGGAAAAACCTTAGTCGGTAATTATTATCATTCATTCTTTATAGGTTTCAAGCGTGTTTCAAGATGGAACAGGCTTGTAATTAAAAGGCACTTTCTCCCGAGGATTCGGGATGAAAGTGCCTTTTTTAGGTTTCAACCATTTTCCTTCATTTTCAATTTTATCGTTTCCAACAAACTCAAAAACTTAGAAAAACTTTGCAAATGCGTTGGTGCATCTGCTACCCGATTAATCAATTCCGTCAAATAATATTCCTTCAAAACTTCATTTGGACGGGATTTTCGGTAACGAATATTTTGTTCTTCCAACATTTTACGCAAATAAGCTTCATGAAATTGAGCCGTTGTCGCAAATTCGGGCAACTTTTCCATAAGTTCGGGGTCATTTTCTTCGACGTCATAATGTTTGGAATAAGCGAGGAATGCCTCATTTTGCGGATTGCGTTTATAGACTTTCCGATTACCCAAAAACCACGTTTCAACACATTTATTATGAATAATAATTTCTAATTTACAATTCGGATTCAGTTGAATATTCGCTTCATTTATCTTTTCCAAAACCTTTTCCGTTCTTCTTTCTGGCGAAAGTTCGTCGGCATCTAAAGCGACAATCAAATAGTCATATTTGTCTTTCAAAGCATTGATATCTTTGATTGCATTGATGGTATGATTATAAATTGAGGGAATACCTTGACCACTAAAAATATAAAAGTTATTTTTAGTGACGGTATTAAAAATATTGACTCGTTGTAATTCGGGCAAAAGATAAGAGAGCCATTTGGGGTACAATTGCAATTCAGTTTCCTCGCCTTCAACTAAAATATATACGTTCATTAGGTTAGGCTTTCTATTCCACCTTTGTACTGTGGTAAATTAACTAGATTTAAGAACCGTTCGTGATTAGAAGCACCTAAATCAAAATCGTTCGCATCGTGCGTTTTAATTTGTCCGCCCTTTCGAGTTACAATTTTCCAATATTTATAAGGAATTTTATTAATGATATAAGGATGATGACTTGTTGCGATAAACTGCAAACGACTATTTTCAAAGACCAAATCTTCCGTCAAAACATTGATACAATTGACTCCCAAGCTATTTTCAAATTCATCAATAAGAATTACAGTACCTTTACTAAACAAGAACATTTCACTGATATGTAAAAATGTTCGTAACATCCCTGATGACATCTCATTTTGTGTTATCCACTTTTCAACATATTGCTCCTTAAATTGAATAATAGGCAGTCTCCTTATGAGGCTATGAACATTTTCACCTTCAATAGGTGCGACTTTCACATCATCTATTTGAGGAAAAACGTCTTTATAATTTTCCACAATAACGTTAAATTCATCCTCTGAATTGGTAAAAAGGCAATGTAATTTTTGAATTGTATTTAAATCACTATTTCTAATTTCTTCTAATGTTTTATACTTTGAGGTATATTTTTCTATCTCTGAAAACCTGAATAAGCTAAATGTTCCTTCTTTTTCAGTGTGGTCTCTGAACACTATTTTTCGAAACCCCTCGTAAGCAAACTTTATAGAATCTTCTTCTTTAAAAATACTTAATAAGCTTTCTTCTGACGATAACTTTGGCATTTTATTGTTCAAGAATTCAATATCATTATTTTCTCGTTTAGAGATAAGCTCTTCATTAAGGTAGATAGTTTCATATATTATTTTGGGCTGTACAATATCTTCTTCCTCAAACAGCAATGCAGAAAAATGGTCTTGATGATTTTCAATAGAATCAAATTTACCTTCCCAAGTATAGTTCTTATTTTCATTTGTAAATGAAATTTTCCATTCTACACCATTTAATGACTTTCCACTAGCTATGGATTTCATTCTTAAAATAGAATTTAATATTTGAGTTTTACCAACTCCCGAAATACCCACAAGCAAGGTTAAATTGAAAAAATCAATATTTAAAACTTCCCATTTTTGAATTGTATCCTTGTATGTTAAATTATGAATTTTCATAGTTTAGTTAATTACTAAAATAATATAAGGTAAAAGTATAAAATACTTACTAAATAAATAAATATGTAACAAAAGTTATATCAAAATAAAAGTTATTTTGATTAATCTACAAACTCCCCTCCCACAAAACCTCCACCAAATGCTTCCCATTCTTCCCAGTTCCATCCTTAATCTGATGCCGACAACTCGTCCTACTTACCATAATAATCGTATCGTCCGCAACAACTCGAACC
>Ga0222647_1000406_pt1 | contig 19862 bp, 24 predicted proteins | sample AntAcemetagen333_FD_179864 | JGI IMG/M metagenome (GOLD analysis project Ga0222647, IMG submission 179864) | Saline water microbial communities from Ace Lake, Antarctica - #333 | ecosystem: Environmental > Aquatic > Non-marine Saline and Alkaline > Saline | place: Antarctica: Ace Lake...
ACACACACACACACACACACACACCCACACACACACACACACACACACACATACACACACACACACACACACACGCACACACACACGCATACACACTCACAAACACACACATACACACGCACACGCAGCGAGGTTTGTCTGTGTTTCTGTGCGTCTGCACCGATCCGACCTTGCATGCCCATCGCAAATTCTAGAGCAAAGGCCATGGGCATGTCCCAGCAACCCCCGATTTGCGATTCGTGTAAACATTCAGGTTGCATAAGAGTGGGGGTGATGTTTAATTTTTTCAAGCACATCTTGAAAGGGAGAGTTTGTCACGGTCCTGGACACTCCTGTCCACCATGTGAACAACTGTTAGTTTTCAGTGACCGCTGCTGCACGCCTATTTCCAAATCAAAACACAACTTTAACGCTATCGAATGTTGTGTGGTGAATACGTTTGGGATAAAGGCTGTCAAAATACAACTCGGCTTCTTTATCACTATGCGAACAAAGTGCCTCGTCCCCTGTTCCAAACGACGAAATCCCCCCATCACTAGTTAAAGCCAGTGTAAAGCCAGTGCCTCACGCATGATTACTGGCAAGTTCTTGAATGCTCCTGCACCTACGCATATGGGATTATATATGTTGCTTTCGCAGCCAAAGCCTTAAGCGTGCATTCCTGACCTTTCACAATGTCCAAAACAGCCCTATTCAAGTGGTGACAAGAGAATACCTCGAAAGGAGAAAGTATGTTGCGATGTTGTTGTTCATCACGTCCCCACTTCCACACTGTTCCATGATCCCCAAGGGCGATTTTATGAAGTTTACCTGCACAGGCCATAACGACAGGTGAAACACAGAATGGATTTATCTTGGATGAATTTGAAAATGTTTAAATCTCGGTTATCACTGTGTCCAAGTTGTCCGAAATATCCAAAGCCACATGTGTATACAAGAACACGCACTGTCAGAATTGCACTGTGGAAATCCCCACACGAGCCATGAGTACCAGTACGATATTAAATGTTTTTTCGTCTAAACTCGATGGTGACTCTACCTTGCACATGTGACCAACATCAAGCTCACAACAATATGTCGTACCCCATGTATTCACGCTGCCTTTTGCTGTTACACAAATCTGAAAGAGCTCTGCAACTGAGATCATGCTTAAAGTTTCTCTGAAATATTTAATGGACAGTGCCGACCAACCTTGGAATGTGAAAATGTAACACGTTCCATCTATCTGATTCTGCGTTTGTTTCAAACTCAGGTTCCTGAGTGTCTTTCGCTATCCACACGTTGCCTACACTTGTAATCATAAACGTACAGTCGGTTGCACATGCAACTGCGAACTGTTTGTGGACAAATGCAAATTCAAAACGTGGTGAGAACATGATATGCAGTTATGCCATCAACAGGTAACATACACTCAAACATGCGCAAATGAACAAGCATACCTGCAACCACGTGTGAATGGCATGCATACATTTCATACATTTTTTTGTGGACAACAGAAGTGAGAGAAGTTTTGCATGTGAATGCATTTGAGTGTGCATGCAAACTGAGAGACATAACAAAACACCATTCCTTTTCTCTGTCTCTATGTCTCTTCTCCTCCTCTTGCACACGGGACAGGCGAAGAAAAAAGAGAGATGTAGAGAAAACCTGAGAGAGAGGCTGCGTGTGTGTTCATGCTGGTATACAACGTGGGCATGGCCTTCATGTATGTGTTTGGGTAACAGAAATGAGTGTGAGAAAAATGTTTTGCGTGTGAAAGCTTTTGCGTGAGAAGAAATGTTGTTTATTGGAATCCAAATGGAAGATCAAATATGATGTCCTGCTTTTGCGTGGACTTGCAAGCTGAGCGACATAATACGCGCAAACACACTGCCTCTCTCTGTTTCTCTCGAAAACTCACGTACACAAATGCACACACACGCACAATTACACATACACACGCTAATATATGCAAAGTTTTCACACAAACGCACACATATGCATAAAAACACACAAAATCACGCACATCTGCATGCAGAACCACAAACACACATAAACACACAAACACAATTACACACATGCACGTTTACACTCGAGTGCTGACATTATCACCTACACCCTGTATCTCTTTTACTCGCTCTGTCTCTATGGAACTACATGCTCAAACGCAAAAACATACGAAGTCGCACACGCACACTTACTTAATAAACTTGAAAAGAGAAAGAGGGAGGGAGAGATAGACACAAAGAGAGAGGATATGCTTCAGGATAAAATGCATGAGCATGCATGCATCCAACGTGTGCATGGCATACATGCATTTGTCTATTGGCAATCGAGAGGAGTTTGGGAGACCAGCTGTGTGTGTAAATGTATTTGCAAATAATGTGCAAGCTGAGAGACACAACACGCATGCACTCTTTTGCTGGCTGTCTCTCTGTCTGTCTCTGTCTCTTGCACACCCACAAACACATACGCAGAAACAGAGATACTGTGTGTTGATATGTTTTGTTATGATCTTGCTTGTCAACGCATTTGCACGCACAACTCCTCTTCCAAACTCCTCTCTGTGTATATGCTAGCTGTGAGACATAAAATACAATCTCACAAACACTTTCTCTCTCACTCTTTCTTTCTCGCGCACTCACAACAACATATGCGCACGCATGCACATACCCGCATACCTGAATACACATATGCACACACATTCATTCATACGCAAACACACACACACACGCATCACAACACACGCCGAAATAAACGAAAACACGCGTCAGAGAAAGGAGTGGAGACAGCGAGAGGACAGAAGATAGAGAGAAAGAAAGTATTATGCATGTGCATGTTGGAATGCGTGCATCCAACGTGTGCATGGCATGCGTGCATGTGTGTGTTGGTAACAGACAGGAGTCTGAGAAAGAAGGTGTGCGCATTTGCGTGTATATATGCAATCTGAGAGACAGAACACATTCTTTCTCACTCTGTCTCTCTCACACGCGTACGACCACACGTGCACACACCCGTACACACGCACACTCTTTTGCACACTTGCACAAACTTGCATGCATGCCCACAAAAACACACACACACACATACAAACACTCACAACCACCCACACACAGACACACGCAAATAGACACCCACACACACATATAAACACACACACACACATGTTCACAATCAAAGTCTCACATTATCCTTTACACACATTTTGTTTTTAACTCTCCCTCTCTACACACGCACGCGTGCACACTCAAACAGAGAGAGACACACACGATTTGCCTGCCAGCAGCATCAGGACGAGCCTGTTGGGCGGGGAGTTGTGACCCAGTTGCCCGTCATAGGCATACCCCAACGTCAAAATCACGTTTTCTGCCTCCAGAGCCAAATTATGAGATCCACCTGCAGGCTGACGGCATCATGACGATCTGCGCCCCTTCAAACAGCTCCCCTGCCACGAGCGTCAGCACATGCTGGTCTGCCATGTCGCAATAACCCGGTTAACCAATTTCTCCGTCTCCGCGGCTTCACGCATCACCCCCTACAACTTGAGTCTGGGCTCGGACTCGACGAGGTAGAGGGGCGATGCAGTCGACGAATTTCTGGTGCTGATGGTACATGGGCGAATTAACCTGTGGCAACTGCATCCACGTCTTGAAACGGTGGCATGTTTCGAGCTTATTAAACTCAGGACGCATCGCACTGAGTAGTTCCTCGCGGGGTTCCAGCTGGGCAACGACGGTGGTCAGCTGCAAAGTGTTGGCATAGCTTGTCGATTTTGCAAAGGCAAGTCTTCATGAGCTCGAGTTGCTGCAGGACGTTGCACCGTCGCTTGGCATAAGGGGTTCCTGGCGTCATCAGCAGCGGAGCGTTATCCGGTGTGAGCACCACAAGGCCTTCGAAGCATTGATCGAGCGACATCTGCAGGCCAAATTCAATCTCCCGCACACTCCCCTTGATTTGGCCCAGACTAAACACCGTAGCAAGCTGCTGAAGCTCGAAGAAGCTGAGCACATTGACCAGGGCTTTTGCCCCCTCCCAAAACCAGATGATCTCGCTATCCGAGGGCGTTTTGCCAAAACGCACAGCTACACGGCGGCGCAGCTTGCCGTGGCATCCCTCTCGCTCGACAAACTCGCAACCCGTCTTGGCTGTTTTGCATGCTTCCATGCAGCTTGCTTTGCCACAGCAGTCCATCAGACAAAGGCGGTTCTTGGCGTCCTCACAATCACGCCAGTGCTCACACTGCTGAAACGTCCTGTTCGCCGGTATGCCCCTGCCACAGAAGTGGCAGCAGCGGTTCTTGTAATAACTGTTTTCGCAGTAGGCCGTCGTCTGGATGAAACACGGTAACAGATAGCACGACTTTGAAAAGTTGTACTTGTGCCCGTCGCACATGGGCCCTTGGCACGTCGGGCACTTGAGATTCTCCATGCCTCCCTGCCCTGTCATCCTCTGTGATGAATCGATTTTCGACCGCTGCCAAAAAACGCCCGAAACGCCAGAAAATAACAGGTAATGACCCGTTTGACCAACTTCTTCGTCTCCGCGGCTTCACACATCACCCCCTTCCTTCATGATGGTTGTGAGGCCTTCTGCAATAACCACGTGTCTGGACAAATATTTATGCGTCAGCACTGGATAGGTGTCTTGCGACGGGCTGGTACATTCTCTTTCGTCCTAGCCCAGAACCGTCGGCAGCCTGCGTGCCAGTGCGCACCACTCTGCTTGCTGTTGGCAGCACGGTCCCCAGATGCATCTGCAGCGCCTATCAAGTATGTGCACGCCACGCCTTCACGAGCGGTGCTTTGCCTTTCACAAATTAGTTTCTATGACCTCACAAGATCTTGCCAACCATGGCAAAAAAGCCGAGCGCCAGAAGGCTCAAACCCAAGATCTATTTTTTTCCTGCATTACACCCGCCCTCCGCGCCCTTCAAAAGGGGTCCATCGTGCAAGAAGCCGTATTCAAAACCAAGCTCTGGAACCCTACTGAAGAGGCGCAAATTTTTGCCAAATAGGAACCAGTTGATTTTTGAATAAATTATAGTCTTGAAAATTGTTTTACATCCAACCCTTTGCCGCATTTGTAAAACGGGGCAACACGTCGAGTATGAAACACCCACTGTTATTTCACCAAACGATAGCACTCAAAGTGACAATAATTCAAAACGATCATCGAAATTGCCTTCGTTCTGCATGGCTGCAAGCATGAGTGTGTTGCGCTGTTGTGCCTCTTGGAAAAACTCGAGCTGATTCTGTGTGTATAATGAAAATGGGGCAGGCAGGACCGTGGGCTGGAGCAGAGACATGGCATGCTGGACGCGTTCGCATATCATCAAGAATGTGTGATAACTGTCCTTAGGAGATTCCTGCATAGCATCCATCCCACCTCGAATTACATCGTTAGCAAGCACATTAATGTACATCCTGTCGAGCATTATCATGCGATCTGCGTGTTCGAAGCCTTGCTTTTTCCAGAGATCCTGCTCGCGAAGTATCTCCAAAACAAGGGCTTGAGTGAGTGATTTATGCGGAGGCCCGCCCGGCTGTATGAGCCTGGTTCGCACGGCGGCATTATTTTTTACGCTTAACAGCATTGCCGCGACTAACTTCTGGTGGCCATGCATGCAACGAAGGTGAGAATCAGCGCACGCCAATAGCCACTCCGTAGAACCGTGCATGACAAGTCGTTCAAAAATCCCGAGTTTGCAGTAAAACTCTTTGATGAAACGATCGGCCAACCCCCACTTGTTGTGCAGCATGTACATCAACACCAGTGGTACTGTCAGCTCGGCGGCAAGCCAGCAGGCTTTAGCGTCTGTTGAATTTTTCTTGTTGTGACGGCCCTTTTTAGAAAATGTGCGGTACTCCTCGATCGCAAGTTCGAGGGTCGAAAAGTCCATAGCCTCGAATTTGCGATAGTCGAAAAACACTGCTCGCTCTTCACCATCGATTGTATCAATAGCGGGGTCTCCAACCATCATGTGTTCTGGTTCTGTCTTCATTTGGTGCGTCGTGGGTTCGCAGTTTTCGCGATGCCCATTTTGCCAGTGAGATACTTGACAAGCTCGGTTGCAATACATTACATTGCTGCAATCGAAACACACCTCAAGCACCTTGCCAGGAGCAGACGGCTTCTCGCAATACGAACAGTTGGCAGACATACTTGCCCACTCGCGTCCAGCACGTAAACCAAATTTGATACTACGCACGGCGAACTAGATCCCTAGGCTACTCTCACCGTGCACCGCTGGCTGTCAACACTGGTCTGCATTTGTTTCTGTGTTGTTGCAAACATGTGTCTCAACACAAGAATGTTTGTCTCACAAGCAAACATGTGCACGTGAGTACAGATATACCCAAACCCACAACTATACCTGCCCACCCATCAGCAGACAAACAGAGAGAGACATTGAGAGAGAGACATTGACAAAAATCACACACACACACAGCCCTAGACACAGACTCAGACACAGGCACACAAAACACAGACACAGACGCAAACTGCAAATCTGACACAACAATAGAAACAGTCACAGACATAGACTGAAGAACGGACACAGAAAAGGACACGGACGCAGACATGCACAAATAAATCTAACCAAATTGTTTGTGTTTACCTCCACCTCCCGCAGAATCCTCAAAAATTCTTCTAGGCGAGTACAGTATTTTTTTTTTGGGCCTGTTTAGGAAGGTATCTCTCCAATTGGAGAGGTTGCCTGTGCATCGTTTACCCCACCCCAGTTGACGAATTGTGTCATTCGGGCCGCCGCCGCACATTAACACGGCTCTCAGCCCCTCTTTCAGGTACGAAATCTAGCTTTCCCCAGAGAGAGGCCGGCCTGCGCAGGGTTGCAGTGTGCACGCACAGGGTTGCAGCGTGCACGCACAGGGTTGCAGTGTGCACGCACAGGGCAGCAGGCACCAGGGTAAAATCTCACACAGATCATGGGTGATGTGTTCTGTGTCTTGTCTCGTGAATTGTGCGGCGTGTAGGTGCGCCTTCTCCCTTTCCACCGGCTCCGCCAGCGTTGCGAGAACTTGGCCGTGGCTGGATTTAGCGAGCGTGCACGGGGTGGCAGGCGCCAGAGGATCTGTGTCACACCCCACTTAGACCGTGAGCGGCGTTCTCTTTGTCGCCCTCTGTGCGGTCTGTGCCGTTTGAGGGCGGCTCCAAGCCTGTGTGCATGATTATTTCTGGAAAACATCCCTCTCGCAGCTGTTGTTGATGACTTAGGGCTCCCAGCAGCACATTTATACTTGCAGGCAGGACTGTGGAGGCCAATGTGATGATATTCTGTCGCGAACTTTGCCCTGTTGCCTGTTTTTTGCGTGTCCGGTGCCCAACAACACTTCAGAACGATGAGTTTGCCTGTGAAACTTGACACAAGTGACCCCTGTGGCTTGCATGGCAGCTGAGGGCGGTTGCTGGTGGTGGGACACTACAGCGGGATAGTATTCCCGAAGATTTGGCCACGCGGGGGGACTGCTCTGAAACGGGGGTTTGGGATATTGAGATTCATGTCACGGTTCATTCACGGTTCATTCAACTTCCGAGTGCCTTCTGATTTTGTGATCTGATTTTCAAGCCGAATTTGGATTTGTCATCGAGACTCAGGTGCAGGACGCTGTTTGCCGCTCCAAGTGGTAATCTTTCGATGATACACAATCCATCCATGCCATTCTACTAACTGCAACGCAATGCCTAGGGCCAAAACTTCCCGACCAGATAATCCATTTCACTCGATGGTGCCTACAATTGAGGAACTCGTTGCAGAACTAGTATTTGGTCAAGAAAGCCGTGGCGTGAAGGATGATCATCAATCTGTGTTTCATGAGGTGTATGAAAGATGCACCCATCACATATCTTTGCCAACATGTATGGATGTAGAACCCATATCAACGGACTGTGTATGTGAGGAAGTGTCTGCTGAGGCTGTTACGGAGGATTGCAAACGTCTGGGATTGCTTGCCTGTATTCCGTTTGTTTGTGGGCTTCAGTGGCAACGCATGGCTCTTGCAGAATACCTCAAAGTAAAAGCTGTCATGAACACGCCACTAGTGCCGGCAGTCCCCCCCCCGACAAGGGGCAGACCACGAGTGAAGCATGCAGTACGAGGTGTCATATCCGAATCCCACGGTAGCCCATGCAAAAGGTTGAAGAAATCTCCGTATCTGCCAGTGCGGTCGAGTCTTGGGAGCACGCAACAATCAGCTTCGAGATCCCTGTTTACACCACATTCTGCGCTACCAAGCAACAGTGATGCTGCACATGAAGACGATGAAGGTGGTTCCATGCATGACGACATAGCTGGCGACCCTCCGATTCTTGATCAGCAAACACAGTGGTCCGAGGATGCTATTCACCAATTGCGTCAACAAGCCTTTACCAGAAACCTCGGACTAGCTTTTGATGATGATATACCTCCGCATGTGGATCGCAATGATCATACCATTTGGTTCTGTTTGCCCAACATAGTACAACGTTTCATAACAGATAATCACGGCAATGGCCAGAGTCGACCTTTGTTTGACTGCAATGTCTCTGCGCCAGTTTTTATACAGCTTTCAGTGGGAAAGGAGGGAACTGCGTTTGGAACTACCTACATTTGCTCCGTTTGTTCGTTTCTGGGCCGGATAAATTTCCCTCAGAGTGTTCCTTCAGTAGATGCAATGTCATCAGATTCAAGCATCACAGATTGTTGTATTTGTTGCAGGTCTTTCCTGGATTATATTCGGACACTTTTCCCTGAGTTTGTTGGTGCTGAGGATTCAGCTGTGATCACATATCTTTTGGAACATTCCCCTTCCTACCAAGGTGTATGCATATATATACTTGCGTGCATGTGAACATACACAGCCAGTGCAAGCATTGGAAGTTTTCCGTCAAGAAATTGCACCCAGACTGTTTGATGTGGTGTATTTGAACTTCACACTTAACACGATTCAAACCCATGTTTGCTCGCACGCAGTAAATGACCATCTAAGACTCAAAATTTTCAGGTGCAGCCCCTACTGATGAAGATAATGATTCAAACACGGCAGCTGGGCCAGCACAGCCTTTGCGTGTCAGTGGTAACATCACTTTTCCTATGACTCAGGTTTATTTGCAAATTTATTATTTGTCCTCTTGTTGTGAACAGTTTTCAATCTTGCTCATCAGTCTGTTATGAAAAAAATGATATCGGCAGGTGGCATTTGAGCGGAATGAATACTGACGAAATCTTCATCTGATTATATTGAGCAGGTTGGCATATTTGGGTCAAGGGAGTGCGGGTTTGTAGTTCATAAGAAGACTGGAGCGTATTTTTGCACAACCTGCACGTCACCTTTGTGTTCTCATTTAACGGCAAGTTTCACCTCTGTAGTTTTGAATCATATCACTGTAAAACCCCTATTGCATGTACATCTTTCATTCTCGTGATTATAGATTGATGGCATATGCACTTTCCAACCTTCGATGGGTCTCGTTTTTGGAAACGCTGGCAAGAAGGAAGAGGATTCCCCCTGAAACAAACAGCCCCAAATGGGCAGCTTTCTCACGGGGGGTTCTCTTCCGCTTGAACCTGAGACATGTAAATGACCACACCAGACCACAAGGAGCCGGCTTCGTGGAGGGGAAGTTTTTAGTGAACAAGTTCTTCAACACATGCACTATTCAGGACGTTATGGAACACCGTGCAGGCATGGCAAAAAGACTGTCAACACGTCTTTTTGTCGATTACACTTGACCAATTATTTCATTGGAATTGTATGCATCTGCACTTGCACGTTTATTCATAGCTTTCATTACAAAAGTGTGGATATTCGATACGTATGATGCTAACATGAAAATAAATATGTGTATGTGTACAGCGAGCAGGTAAATCAACGAAAGTGGCACAACCTCTGCGAACAAAGCGAATGTCTGCAGAAAAATTTCAAAAGCAAATGGAGAAAAATCTGCAAGATCCTCATACACGAAGGCTGTCGGGTCATTCAAGGAAGCCAATTCCAGATGTTATTTTCGAAGAGCGTATGCTTGGGTTATACAATTCGTTGCCACCTACCATGAAGGCACGGTTCACGACGGGAGAGTATTCTTCGGCGCAGCAGAATGCAATTCATAGTCGCAAGCTTATTGGTGGTGTTCCTGATGACGATTTTTTCAATCAACGAAAAGTTGAAAGCGCATCTGATGGAATCGTGTGTACATTGGAAGATAATGTAGAATCTGGGGTTGAAAGAGAAGGCAATTGGCATTTTGCAGCACTTTTTTTGCCAGGCGGTGTGGCACCAACAATAATTCGTGGACATGTTGACACAAGTGGAACTCTGATCCCTTATGACGGTAACAATGACTGCATTATCAACATGGGGTTGGTCAAAGGAAACATTTTGCAGGAGGCACACATTTTATTCGGCTGGGAAGTCATTCAAGAGTTTATCACTTCCATTTCAACAACTCCGACCAATTTTCTACGATTTTTCAATACCAAAATTCACATGTGGTGCACGGGCATACGTCGTCATGATGGTGCGTTAAGTTTGCCTGAATATGTTGTGTTCATAAGTACTGGTAGGCACGTTTTTATTGGTTAGACCTACTTCTGAGACAAGAGTTGTGTGGTCTTTCATATTATGTTTGTATTCACCATGCCTGATTTGATACCATTCTTTGTTGATTTATTTGACAATATCACTCTTCACATGCTGACTGGTTTTATTACTCCACGTGGGCATCAGGTCTTTCAAAGAGATTTCCAGCGCTGGCCACTGGATGTCAATATGGGGTAACTGGTATACCAGATGAATTTTACCGACCCCTTTACAATGCTTTTCGAGGCGCCATTCAGGATTACAAGGGCCTTATGGGAACAAATTGGGATGCTTGGTTTTCGTGCTCTTGCCAGTTCAAGGAATCAGGACCTTGTCAAATTATTTATGACAACTCCTGCAATTTGGTGCAATGGGTACTTTGCATAAACCCATCCTTGCAGACACTTGTTTGTTTCATAGCTTCTGTGCATATCTCATACATATATGTCCGTAACTGACAACAACTGTGTACCCAGGTTTTCAAGTCCAGACATTTTTCCTTTTGTTTTTTTTATTGAACAGTTTCTGAGGTGCATGTGTGTGCTTTTTGTGTCTAATCAATCTCGCCGGTTGACATGCATTTGCCAAATATCAGGTGTGTCAACGGGATCCCGAATGGTTGAGGTATCATCATGCACATGTGGATGGGTATGTATTTTTCTGTCATCTTTGTTAATTTTGGATTGCAGATATCTCAGATTATATTATTCTATTTGATTCTGAATTTGTAGTCGCATATTTGCTTGGATTAAATCACTCTCTGGGAGGTCGATTCAGAGTAAATAATTCAAACCTGACCTTCTACCTAATACTTCGCAAACAGATTTCACCATGGGCGCACTGTCAAGAAACGCCACAAGAATTGCTCGCCTGCGTCATGTATATGTGACATGCCTGCTTCACACAACAAGGGATCGAATGCCAGTCTTGCTGAGCAAAAGAATTCGAAAAATAAGATGATGGCGGCCTTTTTGCCACATCTTGCGCAGGACACGGCACACGATATGCTTCAATTGCAGTTGAAGATGAACAATCAATTACAAGTCTTGGTGAATCTTGCGGAAGAGTTCCGAGACGGAATCAAAAGGTGCCCTGATGTGCAGCCAACATTTGTTGTTGATGCTATTAATTTGCCTCGCGTGGCCACGATGACATTTTACCAACGTGAACACCTGGAAACTGGAATGCAAACACAGAGGCAGGGGAATCCAAATCCGCTCAAAAAACGTGTGATGATTTCCAACCGCCATCACAAAGCTGTTTTCAAAACGTTTTGTGGTACATCGTCGGCAAAATGTTTTTCTTATATACTTCATGATGACAAAGTTGATGGTTGCCTGGATTTCTTGCAAAGAAGTCGTCCTCTATTCTTCAAGATGTTGAAATTTGAAAAAAAAGATCCTGACGAAAGTGCGCCCAAAGGCTCTTTATTCTCGAAACCCACGATCAGGCTTCAGTCAGACCTTATTCGTCTGAAAGATTTGCTTCTCCATTGGTCTTCCAAAAATCATGAAACACATCTCATACTGCCTCAGTTTGCCTGTCTTCTACAGCCCTTCTTGAGCAAGACGAATCGGCATACATCAGAGGATTATAATCTTTTACGAGCAAAGGCTTCGAAATCTTTGACTTCTCTCGTAGACCATGGATCATCTTTGGTCGAAGGAGATACTTATCAGATGGACACGGATGTTCAAAAGCTCCTTCGGTTTGCTTTACGATTGCAGATTGCGGACACAACAGTCACAGGTGAGCTCATAGCAAATTGTATCCTCTGCGAGTAAATGGAGTGCAATTGTGTTCTGACTACAACTCCTTCTGTATATTCTTTTCGCGCAGAAACGTCATGTAATATACGATCAAGTTTTGCCCCAAGGATTGCAACGTTGCACGGCAAACCTTTACCTTTAGTGACTACAGCTCCGATACTGGTTGTAATTTTTATGTTTTTCTTCTTTTCGGAGACTGGGAGATGAAAGTGTGAGCACACTTGGGCACTGATGTTCGACATACTCGATTTTTTTGCGCAGTTACACCATACAAAATGTGTGAAAACATGCTCAATCAACACATGGCAAAGCGCAATCCTTTGCACAACTTTTACATATAAGTTTCATACAACTTATTGATTGAACTGATTCTGTTGGTTGTGATTTCTTTCATACACGAATTTGCTCTTTTGTGTTGACAGTCAGGCGAATACTTTCCACAGTTTGCATTGAACAAGTCAGAGGCTTTGCGTTTCGAAGAGGATGAATATGAATCAGGACTCATGAAATTGCACGTGTCTCAAGCCATGGTGTGCAATAAACAGCGATATGATTCAAATGATTTGAAACCAGGTACGAATTCACAGTCTGCTACCCTCTGCATGATAAGACAATATTTGATGGATGTAGTGTTTGGTGTGAAATAGCAATCTTTTGCAAAGAATGACTGGTATGGCTTCGTAGGATTATTTCTCGTCTACTGTCACTCATGCAGACTCAATGTTGGTTGGAGCTTTCTGGATGAGGCCGAGACAGTAAGGTTATTTTGTTTTATTGTTTTGTAAGACTTTGTTTTGAAAAAAAAATATGACATAACACAACTTTGAGTTCAACAGGACCTGTTACAATGTTTTCAAGCATCGCAATTTCGCTCCAGGATGGGAACCACCTGCTTCATGCTACGAGAATTTTGCCGAGACGCCGTCCACAGCCCGTGATGGCAAGCATGGCTCGGTGCAGCATTCTGTATCAGAGTCTGATGGCTCTGAAGAATTGACTGAATCAGAGACATTAATTGCCTCGAGCGACAACTCTGATTGATTTTGAAGTTTTGCCATTCTTGAATGGTTATTTTCCGGACACCAGTGCACTCAGCCAAACACATACGCAGATATACACACAAGCACATTAGCACCCATTATCTCTCTTTTACATAACAATTGTGAGAGATTGATAACACACGTCAGCACAGGATCTGGGAATATTGTTGTTACTTCTGTCCAGAACATTTGGTACGAAGCGTCTATTGTGAGAAAGACAACGGATTAGTTGTCAGATTCTTTTTGAAACAGGTGGACCATTAATCGATTTAAATTTGAGATTACAGAGCACTTCGATATATATTTTCAAATAAATAATTTAAGGAAAATGGCTGGGTACAAAAAGGGCTTGCATAGGATCAGCAATAGGGCTGGCATAGGATGAGCATGTGGTTGGCTGTTTTTGATAATTGCTGGGCCACACAGATTTAGTATCGCTGATTTCCAAGCATTATGCATGCCATTGTGTGTCCAGAAGAACCAATGCACAACTATACATACACTTGAACGCATATGCATACCAGCCAATTCTACGATCGTTTTTTTGGCTTTTGGATTGCAAATAGCACCAATACAAATATCAATGCAAACTTATGCTTGTTCACGCACATTTTTGAGTAGACATACAATTCGTGTCCGTGATAACATATTGCATCTTTTTTTGGATCTTTATTTATATCCATTTGTTGTTACAAATATGGTTCAGTATTTTATTTGAATGTATGTCGCTCTCAATGCAGATATTCCTTTCTTTCTTTGAAAAAGAGGTCCTCAATCATATATGATAATTTGGAAGAATTGCAACTTGTCAGTTGTTTGTGTGTGTGTGTATGTGTGTATGTGTGAGAACAAGAGTTTGTATGTGTTGATGCAGTCTTCTGTAGTCGCACATTCGTAGCTCAATGTGTGTGTTTGCGTGTGTGTGGTTTTATGTTATGTGCATCTTTCACATGTGTGCAATTACTAAAATATGAGTGTAACATTGTTCGGGTGTGACGTTAATGCTGTCTGAGTGCGGCATCCTTCATATATGAATGGGACTTCACAGATACATGAGAGTCTCATGAATAAGCGCGACATGATGCATATTCAAATTTAACAGGAAATGCATCCGAAATGATTCATTTCAAAGGTGCCATGAAACAAATTCATCCTCAAGAAGTGAGACTCACATATAATTGAATATGAAACATCCTGTCTATTCGAGTGACATCACGCATTCATGTGTGCATGTGTGCATATTCTTGCAATTTGGCAGCAATCACGAATTCTCACGCTGTCGCTCTCTCGCTCTCTCTCATTTTTCACCTCCATACGCAGTCTTGCCATACATCACGACACCATACCACCGCAATCCCCCCATCCCTGGTCCTGAAAACATGAAGGAAAGTCAGCGTAGGGAAGCAAGAAGTTGATTGCAACATACTTCAACAAAGTGAGACACACTGCAACCCATTGCAACTCACTCCAGCACACCGCTCAATATTGCACTTCGCTGATAGGCAACACATTGCACCACACTATTAAGACTTTGCATCGCACTAAAACACGTAGCAACACGCTGCAGCAAACAGAAACACCCTGGCAACACACCTAAACAAAATTTGCATAGGTGAGCAGGACATTCACGTCATTCATACACCAATGTTGTGTGCTGCGAAATGTAGTGCTATATATCTATGTTATTTGTCACACAGCATGTTGCAGTACGTTGGAGTGTGCACTGATGTATGTCTTTTGAATTGTTGTGTGCTTGTGTTTGCACGTACGCCAGTGTGTGATTGTGTCTTTGTGTGAATGTTTTTATTTGTATGTGGGTGTGTGTGCTGGTGTGTGAGTGTGTCAGTTTGTGTGCGTGTTTTTGTGTGCGTGTGTGTGTTTTGTTTCTGTGTGTGTGTGTGTGTGTGGGTGTGTGTGTGGTTGTGTTTGTGTTTTTTTTTTTTTGTGTGTGTTTCTTTGTGTGTGTGTTTTTTTGGTTGTGTTTGTGAGTGTTTGTATGTGTTTGTGTGCGTTTCTTTGTGTGTCTTTGCGTGTACGTGGGCAATAATGTGCACCTGCGTGTATGTATGTGTGTTTTTGTTTGCGTGTGTTCTTTTTTTTGTGTATGTGTGTGTGTGTGTAGATGTCTGCGTGAGTGCCTCAGTGTGTGTGTGTGTGTGTGTGTGTGTGTGTGTGTGTGTGTGTATGTGGTTGTGTTTGTTATAAAGTTTGTGAGTGTGTCTGTTTACGTGTGTCTGTGCGTGTTTACATGTTTTGTGTTTGAGACCTGATTCGTCTGTGTATGTGTGTGCTTGCGTGTTGTTGCATATGTATTTGTTTTTCGTGTCGTGTGTCTGTACCTGTATCTTTACATTTATTTATATGCATGTACCTGCGTACGGATGTGTGTGTGCGTACACCAATCATAACACGCGACATTTTGGAAGCATGTAGAATTGACGCATACTTACATATATGTATCACATATGCATATGTTTATATGCATGTTATGACATATTTACAATGTATGAAATCGACATATTTACAATGTATGAAATCATATACAAACATGTATACCAACTAATATGTATGTGTACATACATATAAAAATATTTGTTTTAGTCACACAGGGACTCACAAATATGACTCAAACACATGAATAAACCTACAATTGCAGACTCCGATGCTTCGAAGGAGATTTAAACTTACACGACGCTCTGTCGCCCATAAATTGAGCACTTTCTCGACTGATCCCTGTGCCTGTATGCATCTTGGGAGGAATGACTGTGGCGATGGATATTTAGGGTACATATTCGATTGCATCAACAACAAAAAGTGCGATATCATCTAGGTGTCAGGCCTGCATTATGTTCTCTGTTGCGACATCACACATAAATCTAATGCACCCATAAATATATAAATAACTATGTGTGCATATATGTACATAAATATATAAATAGGTATATATCTATATATATATATATATGTATATGTCAGTATAAATGTATGTATGTATATGCACAAATATATATATATATACAAATATATATATTTATACATATATATAAATATATGTATATATATATATATATGTTCATATATATACCTATATACATATATGTATACATATACATACATATATATACATATACATGGATTGTTAAATATACATATGTATATGTATATATATACAAATATATATGTGATTGTATAAATATATTTTTATATATATATCTATATATGTACACATATATACGTATGTATATACATAGAAATATATACATATGTGTATATATATAGGTATATAAATACATACATACATATGGATTTATATATGAATATATATATTTTTTTATATATACATATATATATGTTTGTATATATATTCATATATGTATATGTATAGTTACAGTGTCCCTCCAAATAACTAATTAGAAAGAAAAAAAAGGTTGAAATCTGTTGTGCTAGAAGTGAGAACCACGTGGCTCCTGCTTGAAATTGCCGAGTATGAAGGACATCACCTTCAAATTCGCAAAATGCCGATACTTTTAGTAATGGCGTTTGAAGAAAGGCGCAATTCAAAACAAGTCGTCTGTAAAAACAACTAAATTTTTTTTTGGAAAATTTGAACTTTCAAAGCTCAGTTGCGAAATCACAAGCAAACATAGTTCACGCATATTACTAGATGCACACTTCTGGAGTAACTTTCTCGTTCATGCGGGCATTTTTTTGCCCTGTTTGCCTTGTCTTTGCAAAAATTTCCTTGTCTTAGAAAAGAGGGGTTAAATTCTATAACGTACTGCTGGTAAAGTGATTTTTGAAATTTTGAACTTTGACAGCTTCGAGATCACAAGTCAACCTAATGTGCGCATATTATTAGGTGCTCAGTTCTTTTACAATGTGCTCCTTCATGAGGGTACTTTTTTCCCCTGTTTACCCTGTCCTTTCATATATTTCCTTGTCTTAGAAATCTTGCACATATTTCCTTGTGTGAGAAATTTTTTTTTGTTCTCCCGGGAAATTGTTTTTCAAACTTTGAAATTTCAACGTTACGGAATCCGCTGCTTTGCCGCCAGCCACAGCGCAGTTGCAAGCAGCCACAGCGCCATCGCAACGCAGGTACAGCGCCATCGATTTGCATCGCACATATTTCCTTGTCTTAGAAATCTTCCACATATTTCCTTGTCTGAGAAATCTTTTTTGGTCTCCCGGGAAATTGTTTTTTAAACTTTGAAATTTCAACGTTACGGAATCCGCTGCGTTGCCAGCTGCCACAGCGCAGTTGCAAGCAGCCACAGCGCCAACGCAACGCAGGTACAGCGCCATCGATTTGCAACGCAGTTACGGCGCCGACGGTACGTTTGTGCGTTGCAACGCAGCCACTGCGCCAACGAAACGCAGCTACGGCGCCAACGATTTGCAACGCCGCTAGGGCGCCACCATACCAACGCAGCCACAGCGCCAACATAACGCAGCTACGGCGCCACCGATTGGCAACTTAGCTACAGCGCCAACGATACGAATCCGTCTGACGTCTTCAAATTTCAAGTGCAACAAATTCAATGGACAGAGAAGCACTCTGCGCATCGTTACTTACTGTATTTTCATGTGCTGCTGCTGTGGCAGCAACCAGAGCGTCGTTTGCAGAAGAGAGGTATAAACACCATCTCAGCGTATCACAACAGAGTGCAGCCGGCATGCGCGCGGTGAAAACAATGTGTGCTCAAGCAGCACGTGACGTGCAAAAGAAGAAAAAAGACTTGAAAAAAAATTTGCAAACAGAGAATAGCAAACAAACGATTGGTTCAAACATGAAAATGGCTCTGAAACATCATCTGGATCTGCAGCCACATCGTACAGCTTGCAAAAGAATGCTCGTTGAACCAACGGCCAAGCCCGATGCATTGCTGATGCTTGCAGAAGAAGCATTAAGGGTCTCTCCTGAGCCCGTACTCACAGCTTTCAAGACACAACTTCAGATCCCTCTTCTCGGATCTGGACAGGCAGTTTCCTTGGGTGCCACATTGGCATCCTCTACAGGTAAGAGTAGGACGATTGTTGTCAATTTGTTTTGTGATTTGAATATGCTATGTCATAATTTTTTCGTTCTCTGTTTGTTATCTCACAATTTGTTTTCTTCGACATGGCCGGTACAAAATCATAATACCGGTACAAAATCATAATAATGGTTGCTGGATCTTCACAGTGGATGCATATGCGTGTCAGAGAGCACTGAACATTTAGGACCCTTTTTTTTTAATGTTGTTGGCCATGAAATGACGTTTGGGCGAAATTTTACATGCGCAGAAACAGAAGCGCCAGCCCTTCGCAATGTATCGCAACAGAGTGAATCAGCCAAGCGGGTGGTGAAAACAATGTGTGCTCAAGCAGTGCCTGAAGTGCACAAGAGGTCAAAAAACTTGAGCAACACGTTGCAAACAGAGATCAGCAAACAAAAAATTGGTTCAAACATGAACGTGGCTCTGAAGTATCTTCCGGATCTGCCGTCAAATCGTTCAATTGGCAACGAAATGCAAGCGGACATTTGGCGACTAGAAACAGAGAGACAGTCAGATACATTGCCGGTGCTTGCAGAACCATGTTCAAGGTCCTCTCGTGAGCCAGTAGTCACCGCTATTGGGGAAAAACTTCCCAACCATCTCCTCGGACCTGAACAAGCAATTTCATTGTGTACAGTATTGTCACCTTTTACAGGTAAGAGTAAGAGAATTTTTGTTAATTCATTCTTGATTTGAATATGCAAAGTTCTTTTTTTTTTGATCTCTGTTTGTTATCTCATGATTTATTCTCTTCGACATGGCCGGCACAAAATCACAAAAAGGTTGCAGGATCTTTACAGGGGATGCATATTCATGTAAGAGAGCACTGTATATGTAAATTGTATTGTCTTGCTGTGTTGTTGGCCATGAAATTACCTTTGGTGACAATTTTACAGGCACCGAAACAGCCACAAAAGACGCGCCAGCCCTTACGTTTCTGCCTTTATCAAGCTCCTGTAGTTTACCTAGTGTCAGTGCATGTCACATTGCAACATCTGGACCTGATGGTCAATTTTTTGTTTTGTTGCATTTTGTACCCTGCTTGTACACTTGCGCTCCCAGATCGTTTTCCCAATTACATACTCCTTTTTTCATTTTCGTGATTCCATTTAGTTCTTGAAATCATAAATAATCCATTTCTAGCCCATTTTCATTTTGGGTGATGTTTGTTTTTGAAATTGTTCGGTGGTTGATTTTGAAGTTTGTCCTAATTTTTGTCACACATCTAATTTTTCAAGCCTCCTTGGAATTGCAAAAATATTTTTTGTAATGTGATTGAAAGTAAAGATTTCAATTAAGTTTCTTACTCTCTGTTCCTCGTGAGAACATGCTGTTTTTAAATTGTTATTAGGTGAAAGCTGACATGTGTACCGATTTTTTCAGGTGCCAGCACATTGTCGCTCCCCCGTGCAAGTACTTGTGCTTCGACCATTTTTGCTGGTTCTGTTTTCAGAGCTCGAA
>Ga0222647_1000407_pt1 | contig 19651 bp, 13 predicted proteins | sample AntAcemetagen333_FD_179864 | JGI IMG/M metagenome (GOLD analysis project Ga0222647, IMG submission 179864) | Saline water microbial communities from Ace Lake, Antarctica - #333 | ecosystem: Environmental > Aquatic > Non-marine Saline and Alkaline > Saline | place: Antarctica: Ace Lake...
TTTGTTTTCCTTTTAATAAATCATTGTAAATCAATTGTTTAACCGTTTCACCGTTGCTGCTGGTGATGATTAAAGTTACTAATTTTACATCGTTTGGCAACTCAAATTTCACGGTCGTTGTGCTATTCGCAGGATTCGGATAAGCCGATAAATTTAAGGATTTTAAAGGCGTTTCTTTCGTCGCTGTTTTTTCGGTTGCTGCCATTGCTTCTGGTAATTCATAGTCCCAAAGAACGAATTTTACGGCTGCCATTTCTTTATGATATCCGTATTTTCCTTTGTGATATCCGTGATATTTGTCCCCTTTTTTTCCATGATGTTCGCCTTTTAATTCTTTTTCAAAGTTAGGTTTTTCAACACTTTCGGGGCGATTCGCTTCAAAAATAGCTTTCTTTTCCGTTTGCCATTTTTCGTGCATTGGCTTCAAATCTTCCATTGCCGCTTTGACTTCTTTATCGTTCGCCTCAATCCACGTCATGACTTCATCATGGAATTTCATTTGAGCGATTTTCTGCACTCGCATTTCTTTTCCGTACGTTTCGCGAACGGCCGATTTATCTTTTTCAGCATCGTATTCTGCCTTAGCTTTTTCGTAGAACGCCTTGACTTCCGCTTTAAGCGTCTTTCCTTTTTGTCGTAATTTATCAAGTTCTTTCCGTTGTTTTCGGCTCAAACTTTCATCAAATTCCGCTTTTTTTGTTATTAAAACAGGAAAAACTTCTTTTTCAAGATATTGCTGCAAAGCCTGATTTAATTCAGGGTTTTGAGCTTTCATGTCTCCTTTTCCGTGATGCGGATGACCGTGTTCTGGTTGTGCAATTGCGGCTAACGCAACAAATACAAATACGGCAATTAAATTTACCTTTTTCATTTTTTCATTTTTTAATTATTTAACGTTAAGACGATACTACCAACTGCCAACTTTTCATTTCTCTCGAGGCGGCGGAGGTGGTCGTTTCGTTATTTTTTTAAAAAGTTCTTTTAATTTTTCTTTTTGTTCGGCAGATGTGCAAAGCTTTTTTAATTCAGAATAATGTTCCATCAAGTTTTCGTCCATCGCAATTTGCGTTGCTCCGATTTTAAGATTGATACTATCCAAAGTCATTTCATTCGAATTATCACTCAACATTTCTTCAAAAAGTCCACTTTTATAGGATTCCATATTTTTATGCAATTCCTTAGCCTTAGTCCTATGAACCTTATCTAAAGTTCTGAATTCGGCGGTTTGTTCTGGCGTTAAGCTCAATTCTTTTTCAAATATTTTTTCTAATTGTGGGGGATAATGTGGTTTTCGCGTCCACCAATACGAACCCAGTATTGCCACATTCATTAACACCACAACCGCGATAATCCACATCAACCATTTATTTCGACCATTCATTTTTTTGTTTTTTAATAAAAGTTAAAAGTACTTTGCACATCAGTTGAAATATTGTACTGTTCAGCGATTGTATCATAAACCGATTGATTTTCGTTACTACTCAAAGCCGTCGCAATCGTAAAAAGATTGAATATAACTAAGCCTGCGACCAGCAAAAGTTGCCAATACCAAACCCGATTCGTTTGCCAAGGCGTTTCTAAATCCTCTATTTTTTGCTCAATTCGAGTATATAGAAACGGGTTGGCTTCCGACCGTTTTACATCGTCCCAACTTTGCAAAGTTTTTTCGATTTCTTTATTAATATCTTTCATTTTTATAGCTTTTAACGGTTTCTCGGTTTCATTGTTTGATGGCTGCATTACGTCATCGTTTTTATCTTTCAACGGTTAACAATGAAACAACAAAATAACAGAACCGTGAACTAATCATTTCGATAATAATCGGCCAAATATTTTCTCAAATTTTGCTTTGCTCTGAATAACAAAGATTCCACTGACGAAATACTTTTATCCATCACTTCCGCAATCTGCTGATAACTCAAATCCTCGTACTTACTCAATGTAAAAGCGATTTGCTGCGGCTCTGGTAATTTCGCAACTGCCGCCGCCAAAACCGCTGCTCGTTCGTCATTTTCCAATGCTTCCTGTGGCGTTTGACTGCGATTATCCGGCACTTGCATCGCTGACGCTTCCCCGCCAAAAAACGTTTGAATACTCTGCACCATACTTCTCCTTTTGCGTTTCCGCAATACGTCAATTGACCGTGTCGTCGCAATTCGATACAGCCAAGTTGATAATTTAGAATCGCCTCTAAATTTACTAATCGAGCGATAAACCTCAATGAAAACCTCCTGCGTCACGTCCTCCGCATCTGCCACATTTTGCAATAATCCATAACAAGTATTGGTAACCATATTTTGATAGGTTTCCACAAATTCTTGAAATGCCTTTTGATTTCCTGCCTGCATTGCATCAATTAATATTTTATCGGCTGCGGTCATTCAGTTTTGTTTTGCGTGTATCGCCACTCTTCAGAGTCGTATGGAATATTTTTTAGGCCATTCTGGAGCGTAATGCTATTATACTGACAGTCAACTAATTACAAACAAATATATGTCAATCTCTATTTTATCGCTCTTTAATAATAGGACGATTTTGTTTCAATAAACTTGCGGACGATTAAGAAATACTTATTATTACGGGTACAACCTACAGCTAATCACCTTCAACCCTTTCAGGGGTTTTATAATTATAAAAAGACCCTGAAAGAGTCAAATACGAGTAACCATAGGTTCTATATGGCATTGACCTTGGGCAATAGTAAAACAATGAATAAATATTTTTACCTTTGTCAACTTTAAATTTCGTTATTAACAAAATCTGAACAATAAGTCGTAAAATGCACAGAACAATTAACGACTTAAAATGGATTTGGACGAGATATTTTAACTGTTACACCTTTAGGAATGGTAACTTTACTTGTAAATATAGGTATTAGACCCCTTTGCTATTAGACATTAGATTTTAGACATATTGTTATTAAAATAAAAATATTTTTTAGCAAATAAAGTTTAATTATTTAATAATAAAGTACGCTATTATCTTGAATATTCTTATAAAAAATCAAAACACACGATGCAACTTATTTTAGTTATCATTTGGATAGTATTGTCCCGAGTCGGACTTTATAAAATGTTCGAGAAAGCTGGTGAAGATGGTTGGAAAGCCCTTGTTCCAGTTTATAATAAATTAATTTGGTCAGACTTAATTGGTCGTCCTCGTTCAAGAGTCGCTTTATTATTCATTCCGATTGTCAATATTTTTGTCGTGGTCGGAATGGTCATTGATTTGGTAAAAAGTTTTACAAAATGGGACTTTTTAGACCATACTTTGGCGATTATCGGAACGCCGTTTTACTTTTTGTATTTGGGTTTTTCTAAAGATGAAAAATATTTATACAAAAGTTATGCTTACGAATTAGAAAATCCACAACCTAAAAACGGATTTAGAGAGTGGGCGGAAGCGGTTATTTTTGCCGTATTTGCAGCGACATTTATCAGAATGTTTTTAATTGAGGCTTATACGATTCCGACACCTTCGATGGAAGGTTCTTTGTTGGTTGGCGATTTTTTATTCGTTAGTAAAGCAAATTACGGAATGAGAATGCCGATGACTCCCGCTCAGTTTCCGTTGGTACACAATACGATTCCGGTAATCGGTGGAGAATCTTACACAGAAGCCATCAAATTCCCTTATTATCGCTCTCCAAAAATTCAAGAAATCAAACGCAACGACCCTGTGGTCTTCAACTTCCCAGAAGGTGATACCATCGTTTCTGCTCGCAAACGAACTTTGGATAGAGGAACAAATAATTATTACAACTTGCTTAGGGCATATAATTTTAGCCGTGAAACGCTGTTGAATCCTGCAAATTACGATTTGGTCACTCGCCCAATTGATAAGCGGGATAATTACATCAAAAGGTGTGTTGCGATTTCGGGTGATACGGTACAAGTCAAGGAAGGGCAATTATATATCAATGGTGAGAAAGCAGAAAATCCTGAAAAAATCCAATATCGTTATAGCGTCATTACCAACGGAACGCCTTTAAACAGAAGTACTTTGGTAGAATGGGGAATTAATGAAGATGAGATTGATATGAACCAGCGTAGAGGTGGTTTGGATAGTTATTATAATCTGTCGGAAGAACAAGCGGAAAAAATCAAAAGTTTGAATTCGGTTTCTGATGTCATCAAGCAAATTGCAACGCCTGGTGTCGTGGAAAGTACCAATGTTTTCCCTCATGATTTTGAACATTATAGATGGAATATGGATAATTTTGGACCACTTTGGATTCCAAAAGCAGGAGAAATCGTTACGCTTTCTCTTGAAAATATTGCGATTTTCCGCAGATTAATTACCGTTTATGAAGGACATACTTTGAAAATAGAAGGTAAAAAATTCATTCTTGATGGAAAAGAGACGACAACTTATACGATTCAACAGAATTACTACTTTATGATGGGTGATAATCGCCATAACTCTGAGGATTCAAGGGTTTGGGGATTTGTTCCAGAAGATCATGTCGTTGGAAAACCGTTATTTATTTGGTTCTCTCGCAAAGATGGCGTTGGTATTCGTTGGGAACGCTTGTTTAAGAGTGCAAATGTGATGTAAATGAGTTGCGGATTGCGAGTTTTTTGCAATAATTTGAAATTGTTTACTTGTTTTTTGAAAAGGATAATGCTTAAAGCATTATCCTTTTTTTATTCCAAACCGATATTTTCCTTGAATCTTGATATTGCTTTTTGTTAATTAATCCAAAATCAACGTTATCGTAATCTTAAAGCTATATCTGCTGGCACAGTTTATGAATTTCCCAATATTAGAAAAAATAAATAAAACGAAAGTATCGATAGCCATGAAAATTACTATCAAAACGAAGAACAAAAACACTAATTTTTTACCACAAAAATGATTTAACTATGAGCAGTTTAAAAGTATTTGAAGTGGCGGGGTCGATTGCAGGTTTAGCAGGGATTTCCTTGACCGTTTTCTATTTTTTGTTTACGACGATTATCAAAAAATCGTTGCCAAGTTTGACTAAAAATTCACAGCGAAACATTATTGTTTTGATGTTATTTATGGTTTGGTCAGTGACGATTATCGGCATGACTTCTTGGGTTTACGGCAGCACACAAAACGATGGCGGCATACAGCCCGCAATCGAAGATAACGCCAAAATAGCCGCAGATACAACCGCTAATATTTCTCAAACGCCTGTCACAAAAGTCGCGTTAAACGCAGCAGCAGCCAATCTTATAGAAATACCGATGTTAACATTGAGCAAAAATTCAACGTTTTTTGAACCAATAATTATTGATGATAAAGGCGTTTGTGGCTTGAAGGTTCGCAGTTCGATTTGGTTAAGTTTTAACGCCGCACAACCTTATTACCTTGCTTTTCAAGAAGAAAAAGTGAAAGTGATTTTGGAAGATATTAATATCAAAGATAATAAGGCAACTTTCGTGATGCAAATTAAAGCAACCAACGAATCTATGAAATTACACAATTTCACTTTGGGTCAAAATGAAGCCTATAATTTTGAATACAACGGTTGCGATTACCGCTTCGCTTATCGTGGCAATACGTCATGGACGACCGGAATGCAATATTGGTTCAGAACTCGATATGAAGCACATTTTAATATTGAACCGAGTTAGATGCATTGATGTGTTGGTGTGTTGATGTGTTGACACAAATTTTTCTTTCAAAAATCTATTTTATCAAAAAAACTGTTTAGTTTGCGAAGTATTTCAAAAATATCACTCCTAATTTTTTTCAAATTGTCCTTCATTTTTTTAATAATCAATAAACACGATTTGTGTTTAAATTAGATAATTATGTATTGCGATAAGCAAAATGTAAAAAATAAATTACGTCATTTCGTTTTTAAAATTGTTGTTATTAAACGTTAGGACTAAAAATAATTTATAGTTTATAATTCTTTATCGAATACATCAAAAAATCAAAAATTATGAGTTCATTTCAAAGTAGAACGGTTTTAATTACAGGAGGAGCAAGCGGTTTAGGAAAGTTAATGGCTAAAAAAGCGTTGGAACGCAAGGCAAAACAAGTCATTCTTTGGGATATTAATGAAGATTTATTGAATCAAACAACGGCAGAATTGGAACATCGAGGTTTCGAGGTGCATCCTTATATCGTTGATGTTTCTAATAAAGAAGACATTGCGTGGGCGGCTCAAGACGTTTTGGAAAATATCGGAGAAGTCGATATTTTGTTTAATAATGCCGGAATTGTGGCAGGGAGCAAGCGATTTGTAGATCATTCAGATGCTGATATTGAACGCACAATGAACATCAATACACTTGGCGTAATGCGTGTTGCGAATGCGTTTTTGCCTGCGATGATGCAGCAAGGTTTTGGTCATATTATTAATATTGCTTCGGCTGCTGGTTTGGTTGCGAATCCAAATATGTCGGTTTATGCAGCGAGCAAATGGGCAGTTATCGGCTGGTCAGAATCATTGCGATTAGAAATGGAAGCGGACGCACCAAATGTTAAAATTTTGACGGTCACACCAAGTTATATTGATACGGGAATGTTTAAAGGGGTGAAACCGCCTTTGCTCACGCCTTTTTTAGAGCCGACCGCTTTTGTAGAAAGGGTTATTTTGGCAATAGAACGCAATGAGGTCGATTTAAAAGCGCCGTATATCGTGAACGCTGTGCCATTATTAAAAGGCGTTTTGCCGACTCGAATGTTCGATTATTTGGCAGGCGATGTCATGGGTGTTTACAAATCTATGGATACGTTTAAAGGGAAAGAAAAGTCAGTTGAAGAAGAATTTGAAATTGAAAAAGGTCAGTAATTTTGTGTTGAAGTGCCTACCCCGATTTCTCGCATACGCATCAATACTAAATTCCGTAATATTTAAAATGTTAATAATCAGTGTTTTAAATTATTAAAAAACGATTATTTTTCTGTCGGAATGAACCGTGTCGGTTTTGAAACCGACACGGTTTCAAAAGAGCGAAAATAACAATTTTTATGAATAGCTATTCGCAATACTTTACAACTTTAGGAAAACGGAATATTTTTATAAAATATTAATTATCAGCATAATACGTATTATAAATTTTAGTATTGATGCGTATGCGATTTCTCGGTGGTTGATGTATTGACGTTGTTTTAATACGGACTAAGAAGCCTCGATTTTTTAAAAAAATCGAGGCTTTTTTATTTTTATAATTTCCATTTGAACTTGAATTTTCATTTGAACTTAAATCCGTATTTTTGCCCAAATTAATTCTAAAAAAGGGGTCATTTATAATAAAAATAGGAACACAGACGGCACCGGTTGACGCAGATTTTCACAGAAAATTATTTGAACGTATTTCGTTTTATTAAAATTAAAACGTAAAAATCTGCGATAGTCTGCGTTAATCTGCGTGTTCTGTGTTCCTATCACGTTAGAAAAAATACCTAATTATCAAAATAGAATCAATATGAAACGTATTTTTGGACTATTTCTTTTGTTAATAATTACCAATATCGCTTTTGGACAGGTTGAATCTTGGTTACAAGATATTGATAAAACAAATGGGAAAGACAAGGTTATTTTATTAAATAAAATAGCAGAATTTTACACCGATGAATCCGAAGGTTTTTCGGCAAAAACGTATGCCAAGCAAGGGATTGAATTGGCGGAAAACATTGATTATACCGATGGTTTGGCGATTGGTTATTTTTATTTGGCGGAAGCCTATAATTTAGAAAATGACTTAAAATCGGCAGAAAAAACGTATAAAAATTGGTATAAAACTCGAAAAAAATACGGCTCTAAAATACAGCTCAGTTGGGCAATAATGGGCATGGCAAAATTTTATCAATCGCAGGAAAAAGATAGAAAAACAGAACGGTATTATAAAAAATTATTAAAAACGACTGAATCTGGTTCTCGAAAAGAGTTTGGAACGTTGCGAGTTTTGGCAAAATATTATCAGCACGGAGCAAGTTATCGAACGGATAGGGAATTGAACCTAAAAAAGGGGACGAAATACTTTGAATTGCTCACGATTAGCGGTCAAAAAGTATTTGGCGACGACTATAAAACACACGATTTAGATAGTTACTTTAATACCGAATTGCAAAAAGTATTAGCGAAAAAGGAAACGAAAACAGCGAACAAAATCGCTAAACAATGGTTAGAGTCAAAGGCAGAATTTGGTGATAATTTGGAAATTTATCGTTCGGCTCGTTTGATTGTTCGCCATTTTTATGACAATCAAGTTTTCGATAATTTGCCTTTTTATTTGAATAAAAGCATCGAATACGCTGAAAACATGGAGGACGAGAGGTATTTGGAAGATGCGTATTATAATGCAATTTATGTCAGTAGAAATGCTAAAAAATACGAAGCTGCAATACAATATTGTTTTGATTTATCTCCAAATATAAAATATCCTCAATACGCTACATCGGCTCTAAATACTTGTGTTGCAGAAATCTTGAAAGAAAATAATGCGGATTTAAATCAAAAAATAAGTGCTTTAATTAACAATTGGCAACAAACTTTAAATACAGAAAAAGATAAGGCGGCTTATGATTGTGCGGCTGATAATCTTTTATTATTGAAATAATCACGAAACACCAAACAAAAAATATGAAACGAATTGCAATTGATATGGACGATGTAATGTCGGATACATCGGGTCGAAAAATAGAGTGGTACGAACGAGATTTTGGGATAAAACTCGACCGTTCGGAAATGAAAGGAATGTACGTGAGTCAGTTTGTTCCGAAAGAGCATCAAAAAATTGTGACCGATTATTCAGCACATCCTGATTTCTTTTGGGATTTTGGAATTATCCCTGAATGTCAGCGAGTTGTGGAGGCTTTGTGCGAAAAATATGAGGTTTTTATCGTCACCGCAGCGATGCCTTTTCCAAATTCTTACAACGCAAAATACGAATGGTTACGCCAACATTTTCCATTTATTGACATCAGAAATGTCGTTTTGTGTGGACATAAATACATGATTGATGCGGATTTTATGATTGATGATCATGCTTATAATTTTGAAAAATTCAAGGGTAAAGGGTTGCTTTTTACTTGCGAACACAATATGAATGAAACTCGATATGACCGAGTGGATAATTGGTTTGATGTGGAAAATGTGTTGTTATAAAATGGACTATGAAAAAATAATAAGATTCCGTCAATGATAAAATTCCTCGCCTTCGATACTCGCAAGCTCATTATTCCTGAGCGAACGCTTTTTTTTGCTTTAAAGGGCGGACAAAAAGACGGGCATAAATTCGTTGAAAATGCGTATCTGCAAGGCGTTCGGCATTTTGTGGTTGAGAACGGCTTTAATGGTTCGAGGTTTCGGGATGCACATTTTACTTACGTGAATGATGTTTTGGGAGCGTTACAAAATATCGCTTTAGAACATCGACAACAGTTTGATTTACAGACGATTGGCATCACGGGCAGCAACGGAAAAACGATAATTAAGGAATGGTTGAATTTTTTGTTGTCCAAAAAAAATCCGACACAAGTCGTTTGTAATCCTAAAAGTTATAATTCGCAAATTGGCGTACCGCTTTCGGTTTGGGAAATTCAGAAACAGCATAAAATTGGGATTTTTGAAGCCGGTATTTCAACGGTTGGCGAGATGGAAAATCTGGCGAAATTGATTGATTGTGGAATCGGGATTTTTACAAATATTGGCTCGGCTCATGATGAAGGTTTTGATAATCGAGAACAGAAAATTGAAGAAAAATTAAAACTTTTTCAAAATGCCCAAACGATAATTTATTCACCTAATTATCAATTGATTGATGCCCAAATTCAATCAAAATATTTTTATAAAAACCTTAAAACTTGGTCGAAAAAGGCTTTGCATAAAGAGCAAGTTGATTTATTAATTACCCATATTTCTCGCCAACAATTCACCAAAATTGAAGGTATTTTTAATGAAAAAAATGTTTTTATTGAAATTCCTTATTTTGATGATGCGTCGATTGAAAATGCGATTATTTGTTGGTTGACAATGTTAGTTTTGGGTTACGAAACGGTGGATTTACAAGCCGATTTTCGCCAATTACCGCCTGTTGCCTTGCGATTATCTTTAAAACCTGCGTTGCATAATTCGACTTTGATTGACGATAGTTATAGTTTGGATTTGAACTCGCTGACGATAGCTTTAGATTTTTTGGTACAACAAAATAGCAATTCAAAATTAACTTTGATTTTGTCGGATATTTTGCAAAGCGGACAGGACAAAACTGAGTTGTACCAATCTATTGCCGAAAGGCTGAACACAAAAGGGATTCAACGTTTAATCGGAATTGGTCCCGAAATTTTGGAAATAAAACCGTTTTTAAATCCTGAAATTTTGACGACTTTTCACCCTTCTACGGCTGATTTTTTACGAAATTTTCAAGCTACAGATTTTCAAAATGAAAGTATTTTATTAAAAGGGGCGAGGGTTTTTGAATTTGAACACATCGCCAGAGTTTTAGAACGGCAATTGCATCAAGCAGTTTTGGAAGTGAATTTGAATGCGTTGGCGGATAATTTACGGGTTTATCGCAGCTACTTAAACCCAAAAACTCAGCTAATGGCAATGGTTAAAGCGGCGGCTTACGGAAGTGGCATCGGTGAAGTTGCGAAATTTTTGGAATATCAAAACGTGGATTATTTGGGCGTTGCTTATACCGATGAAGGGTTGATAATTCGAAATACTGGCGTTCAATTGCCGATTTTGGTGCTGAACCCTGAAATGGGTTCGTTTGAGAAATTGATTTTAAATCGGTTAGAACCAGAGATTTATACGTTTCAAATGTTGGATAATTTTATTCAAACTTTAGAAAATACAAGGAAAATTTATCCGAATTTAGGGCTGAATAATTATCCAATTCATATCAAATTAGATACGGGAATGAAGCGGTTGGGTTTTGAATTGGACGAAATTGATTTATTAAAAAAACGGTTGGAAAATCTGCCGAATATTACGGTAAAATCCGTCCTTTCGCACTTGGTCGGCAGCGATACAAATGAACACGATTCGTTCACGAAACATCAAATTGAAACCTACGAAAAAATGTATCTTGAAATTGCTAAAATCTTGCAATATCAACCGATTCGCCATATTTTAAACTCAAGTGGCATTATTCGTTTTGGTGCTTATCAATTCGATATGGTTCGCCTCGGAATTGGTTTGTACGGCGTTGATAGCAGTGCCGAAATTCAGTCAAAACTCAAAAATGTGAGTACGCTAAAATCCTCAATTTCGCAAATTAAAAATATTAAAAAAGGCGAAACGGTCGGTTATAATCGGATGGGAAAAGCGGATAAAAACCTACGAATCGCAACGATTGGCATCGGTTATGCAGATGGTTTTGGGCGGTCGTTGAGCAATGGCAACGGTCAAGTTTTCCTGCACGGAAAAACGGCTGCCGTGATTGGCAATGTTTGTATGGATATGACGATGGTCGATATTACGGAAATTGCGGAAGCACAAGTTGGCGATGAAGTCGAGATTTTTGGTCGAAATTTGCCAATTCAGCAATTAGCCGAAAGGCTGAAAACGATTCCGTATGAGGTTTTTACGAATATTTCGGAACGGGTGAAACGGATTTATTTTCAGGAATGACCGTTTTGGTGTAATGGGAACACGGATTTGACGGATTGATGCGGATTTAATACGGATTTTTTGGCTTCCCGTTTAATGTTGGGTGATTCCTCCCGATTTTTCCTCGGGGCAGATTTCGCTAATTCCGCAGACTTTTTTGATTTTAAACACTTTACTACAAATAAGTATTTGCAATATGTTCAGCTCTATGTGGGCAGCCTATTTTTTCAGTGTTTTTATCAAAATAAATTTCCTGCTGCCGCAGAATTATACAGCGGCGTGTCGTCGGTTTTCCATTCGCCTATTGACACTTGATTTCCCCAACCCATTTTTCGGCACAGCTCAGGGACTTTGTCCACGACTTCCAAATCATTATCCCAGAAATCACCGCTTAATTCGAAATCAGCTTCTGAAAACCGAATTTCAACTGGGCGTTTGCTTTTAATGGCAATTAATTCCCCAATTCTATTTTGTAAATCTGGGTATTGAATCAGATGTTTAGTACGTAAATCGAGCCATTCGGTGATGGTTTCTGGGTCTTCAACCGTTCTCCGAAAAGTCGCCTGACCTTGTAGTAGCAACCAGTTTCTGAAATTCAGAAAATCTTCTTGCGAACAGCCGTCACTCAATACATAGGCTGCCGCCCAAAGATCTGCATCGTAAGAACGACGCATCAAATCCCAATAGATTTTTTCAAATTTCAATATCAACGGCAACGACCATTCTGATAATGATTCTATCAAAATTTGGCTTTGCCTATGAATATTGCCTTTTTCCGCCTGTGTTTGCTCGATCAACATCCATAGGATTTGCTCGTTCATTTTTTGGTAAGTGTTCTTTGGAAATACCACGTTGGTTAATTATTAAGGATGAAACATTAAAATAGAGTTATTGGACCACTTTATTATTCGATTTTAGATGTTAGAAACCTATGTTTTTTTTTAAATTTTGGTATTAAATATCAAAATTTAAAAAAATATAATCTTAGTCGTTTTTTGTAAATTCAAGAAGTTCAATAATTATATCTAAATATAAAGGATTTTTTACCATAATTCCAATACTTTTGCCCACTGAAGTTGAAGTTATCGCAAAAATGAAAGTTAAAGTTTATTTAGCGGTCATTTTTTGGAAAAACGTGCCGCCAAATAAATTCGATGGTACAAAAACGATATTTATGAAAATAATCATTGCATCAAAAAATCCTGTAAAAATAGAAGCGGTTGAGAACGGTTTTGCGGAAATGTTTCCAGATTGGACATTGGAAACGGAAGGCGTGAGTGTGCCGTCGGAAGTGAGCAATCAGCCGATGGGCGATGAAGAAACTTTTACGGGAGCATTAAATCGGGCGAAAAATGCTCGGAAATCGTTGCCAAATGCAGATTTTTGGGTCGGTGTCGAAGGTGGAAATATTCGTCATGGCGAAAACGAAATGGAAGTGATGGCTTGGATTGTCGTCCTTTCTAAAGATAAAATTGGTAAGGCTCGAACCGCTGGTTTTTTCTTACCGCAGAAAATCGTGGATTTAATCAATCAAGGTTACGAACTCGGTGATGCGGACGATATTGTTTTTAAATTGGATAACTCCAAACAGCAAATGGGTTCTGCTGGTTTGCTCACCGATGGCGTGATGAATCGCTTGCGGTTTTACGTTCCTGCGGTAATTTTGGCGTTGATTCCATTTTATAAAAAAGAACTTTTTTAGGATGGTACAAGTTGCGAGTTTGACCGTTTTGACGTGGAAAAACACGAAAAAAGCTACGTCAAAAAATCACGTTGGAGCAAAAACCCGTAACCCGAAACGCCTTAAAAATAATTTCTAAATTCATTCAAATATTTTTTTCTTTCTTGCCAGTACTTTTCTTGTTCTTCTCTATAAGTCGAAGAATCACTCATGATAAAAAAGCCAAAAAAGGTCGTTATGATGGCAAAAATTACATACGCAAATCCGAATATAGCACCTTTAAATCCAAGAAAAAATGCAACCAAACCTACCGGAAAAGGAATAGCAAATATTCTTAAAGCCTTAGAAACAGAAGGCGAACCAGTGTAAATTTGTAGTTTCTTGAGTATTTTGGTATAAAAAAACTCTTTTTTTATATCAATTCCATACTTTTCGTTATCCACAAAATCTGTAAAAGTTTGTTTCAAAAAATTGGGTAATTCTTGAATAGAAAAATATAATCTTTCCATAATCGTTATTTTTTCTTTTTCATATTCTTTTTCAAATTGCCCTAAGCGAAACCATTTTATCGTTTCTGTGATGCCTATTTTTATTAAAAATAAACCACAAATTGAAAAAGGAACACCTATAATATTATCTGCAACACCTTCCCAATTATTATGCAAATACTCCAAAAATATAATGGCTATGAATAATCCAAAACCTGTACGATACAGACCCCGCAACAACATCGGACGCAGTTTTATTCCTGCCGTCAATGAATGTGCAAAATTATCACGCATTTTTTCATCATATTCTTCTTCCAATCGCATCAAATCAAAAAGGTCGCTGAAATTTCGCAAGTCAAGCGAGGCGTGTTTTTGTTCAAAAATCGAAGAATCAAAATCTCGTTCTTGAATTATCGCTACCGTAATTCTCTCTTTTTCTTCCTCAATCTGCAAATGCGTATGGCACGACAAACAAGTCACTTGACGTTGATAATCTGGAAAATCGATGGTTGAACCGCATTTATTACAAATGATGTACATTTTGTTGGTTTCGTTTTTTAGTTAATTCTATATTTTCGGTGAATCACTATACATTTTTAATTGATTTAATTTTGTACAACCGTAATTGCTTATCGTTTTAATTAAAAATAATCCGCTCTAATCTTTCCTCCTTTTACTCCAAAAATAATCAAAATTCCTACAATTAAAACGCTCAATATCCACAAATTGTGATTTCTTAGTTTTTCGTAAGCCGTTATTTCGCCTTGAAACACGAAAACTGACCAATAATAAGGGTCGGCGATGATTTCGTTTATCGATTTTAGGTATTGAATCACACTACTATACAAAATAGGAATTTGAACCACAAAGGCACAAAGTAAATAAAGATAACGTACTAATAATCTATTGAATACGACTTTTTGGAATTACGTTTCAGAGTTTTTAGATTCTAAAAAGGTTGATTCTGCTTGGTTTACGTAAAGATACGCTTCCAAAAAATGATTGCTTTGAACCGCTAATTTTGCTTTTTAAGGGTCAATATTTTAGACGTTAATTGACATTGCAATCATCAGAAAAAGCCAGAAATGACGTATTTAATTGTATCCATGTATTTTTAGATAATTTCAAATAATTGTGTACTGCGTTTTTATACAAACGCCATCATTTTTTTAGTAAAATGCTACATTTAAAGAATATCAAAAAATGATTTGTAACCTACATACTTCGAATAAGGTCATTAATATGCAATAATCTTAAAATTTATTCCTCCTTTTCTAATTAAAAACCTATACCTTGGCATTACTTAATTCAGAAATATTTGAGGATAATCTGAAAATAATACTTACCAAAAGGAATTAGGAAATTAAAAAAGTAAGAATTAGGATTTAAACGTATGGCGTAAAGCGATAGGTTTAAATGCTATTGCTATTTTGATTGATGATTGTTTATTTTGCATAATTGATGTTTTTATTTCAAAAAATTTAAGATTTGAAAACGTCAACTTTGGCCTTAATAACCAATCGTTAATCGCTAATTACTAATCGCCATGACTAAAAAAATTACATCAATCGCCTTATTATTTTTCTTATTTTCTTTCACAAAGTTATCCGCAATTGACCATTATTGGGTTGGCGGAAGTGGTAATTGGAACGATTTATCGCATTGGGCAGCGACTTCTGGCGGTGCTGGCGGTTCGGTTTTCCCACAAGTCATTCCGTCGCCTTTTGATGATGTTTATTTTGATGCGAATTCGGGATTTACGCCAACGGACAAAACCGTCACGATTAATACGCCTAATATTTTTTGTAAAAATATAGATTGGACTGGTGCGACAAATTCGCCCAAATTCATTTCTACGCAAAGTTTAAACAGCGTTTTTGCGATTTACGGCTCTTTGACGTTTATTCAAAATATGACTTTTGACTATAAAGGAACGGTCAAATTCCTATCAACTTTCGCAGGAAATACGATTACAACTGGCGGTCATCATTTCAAAAAAGATGTTCTTTTGGAGGGCATAAATGGCAGCTGGACGCTACAAGATTCCATGTCAGTCAACTATTTTCGATTGCGAGAAGGGAATTTTTATAGCAATGGTAATGCGATTCGAGTCGATACTTTTTGGAATGAAAATCCCAGTGGAGCGGTGACTTTGAACACGTTAAGTCTCGCCAATTCCAATTTTCATTTATACGGCGATAGCAGTAAATTTATTATAAATGCTTATTTTAATAATGCTCAAACCTTAACCACCAACCTCAACGGAACGAATTTTTATTATCAATCCAAACCAAATAATACGATTGATGGCGATAGAATTTTATCGTTAAATTTGGCAGATACGGCTTATATTAATACGGTTTATTTTTATCAACCCGTTGGTACAACTACGCCACAAGCTGGAGGGAATTTCGATAAAATTAATGGAACGGACAGGGTTTATATTAATTATATCGAAATGTATAATAAAGGTCAAGTCGCTCATATTTATTCGCCGAATCAATTATCGGCTACGAATTTAATTCATATTGATACGCTTTTGACCTTTAATAATGGCAATTATTCGGGGGCATTTCCTTTGGATATAGTTACGAATTGTGATTGTGGATATGTGCAATTTGCGAAAGCGACTGGCGGAGCCTATGCTGGCGATTATGGAACGGTTCATTTTCTGCAACAAGGCGAAATTTCAAACGGTTATTTTGACCACGTTTTGATTGAAAAACAAGCAAAAATATTCTCTGGGACGACTACAAACGGTTTCGATTATTTGGGAACTTATGTCGGAACAGCAACCGTTTCAGCTGATGCCGATTTCTTTCAAACAGATGCAGCTTATCCTTTACAATTCGATACGTTGAACTTGTCCGCAGCACATTTATTTTATTTTGAAGGTACGACGACTTTCACGGCAAACGGCTGGTTAAATGCCGTTGGAAATTGCAATAAACCGATTGTTTTTAAATCTCAAACTTACGGAACACCATTTATAATTGAGTCCTCAAGTCCGACGATTCAAGTTGATTTTGTCGTAATGGAATATTGCCACACGATAGGAACAGCAACATTTACAGCTTTTAATTCGACCGATAAAGAAGAGAATAATGGTTGGAACTTTCTGCCGCCAACTGCTCGAACGTTACACTGGGTTGGTGGCGATGGGAATTGGGATAATCAAGCACATTGGTCACTCGCAAGTGGCGGAACTGGAGGCGAATGTATGCCAACTTTATACGATAATGTTTTTTTTAATGCCAATTCTGGTTTTGCGGCTGGCGATTCGGTTCGGGTGAATATTCCGAGAGGATTTTGTAAAAGTATTGACTGGACTGGCGTGGCGAATAATCCCGTTTTTTCGATTAAATCCGAACACGATTTATACATTCACGGCTCGTTGAAATTTGTGCCAAACATGAAATTGGACGAAACTGGCATTATTTGGTTTTCGTCCCGAAACAGCGGCAATACGGTCACGACAAGTAATTTACATTTTGATAATGAAATAAAATTTCAAGGAAAAGGTGGCAGCTGGTCGTTGATGGATTCGCTTTCGGTCAATATTTTTCGCTTGGAAGAAGGCGATTTTTATGCGAATAGTCATTCGATTCGTCCAGCTTATTTTTATGCGACCAATAGTTTAACGACCATAGACACGTTGGATTTGTACCATTGCAATATTTATCCTTACGAAGCAGGAAGTAAATTTGAGATTTATGCCAACATGATGGGTACGCAAAACCGATTGCGGACGAATTTAAACGAAACCAATTTTTATTTTACCAATGGTGCAACTGGCGGACGATTTTTAGACTTGCGACTCGCAGACACGGCTTATATCAACGATGTTTTATTTTTTGGCCCTGGAAATGGTGGTACTGGAAATGATGAAAATATAGAGGGAAATGGTTCGGTTTATATCAATTATGTCGAAATGAAACATAATGGAAATATAAATCATAGTGATTTTGGCTCAATTACGGACTTGATTCATATTGATACGACCATGATGTTCGGTGCTAATGACAATTATGTAATTAGCTGCGAATGTAATTATACCAAAATATATGGCGATGGTTACGTCAATACAGGATTGTATAATATCGTTATTATTGAACAAGAAGGATATATTTATAATGGCTATTTCAACTATGTTTACATCGGTGATAATGCGGAAATATATACGGATGCGGGCGGTTTTCAAGGTACATTTATCGGTTACGCTGAACTGGCTGACGATGGATATTTACACCAAGAAACACCTACTTTTCCATTGCAATTTGATACGTTAAAACTTACGCCAGGATTTATTTATGAATTTGAAGAGGTGACTTCGTTTACACAAAATGGCTGGTTAGATGCGGTCGGTTTGTGCGATTTGCCGATTACGATTAAGGCATTTGACCAAAATATGCCGTTTACAATTACGTCACTTTCGGACACAATTGAAATTCATTATTGCGTCCTCGAAAATAGTCAAGCTATTGTAAATGCTGACTTTATCGCCTATAATACGATTGACAACGGCGGCAATACTGGCTGGATTATCAATGGACCAACTCCTCGAACGCTTTACTGGGTTGGCGGAAATGGCAGCTGGTCAAATTCCCAACATTGGTCGCTCGCAAGTGGCGGAACGCCTGGCGAATGTATGCCGACGTTATTCGATGATGTGTTTTTTGATGGTAATTCTGGCTTTGCCCTTGGCGATTCGGTCATCATTGATATTTTCCTTTCTTATTGCAAAAGTATGGATTGGACGGGTGCGTTGAATAATCCGTTATTTACGTCTAATCAAGCCGCTGGAGCGACTTTTTACATCAATGGTTCGGTGAAATTTATTACCAATATGGATTATTATTATCCAATTCAAACCGAATTTGTATCGCCTATAAACGGCAATACAATTACGTCCGCTGGTCAGCATTTTAATTCAAAAATTACGTTTAACGGAACGGGAAATTGGACGTTATTGGATTCAATATCTGCTGCAAAAGTCTATATTGATGAAGGTGATTTTTATAGCAATGGCAACTCGCTTCATATCGGCGAATTTTATGCCGTTGGACCTTCTACGACGTTGGACACGTTGAATTTACAACATTCTAATATTTATGCTTATACCAATAATGCTCGTTTTGACGTGGTAGGAACGCCCAATACGAACGCTAATCCAAACGCACTTTATACGAATTTTAACAATACAAATTTCTATTATACCTCGACCGCAGGATTGAGTAATCGAGTGTTATTTTTGCAATTAAAAGATACCTCGTACATCAACGAAATTATATTTAGCGGCTCAAATCAGTTTGGTTCAGTTGACCAATTTGGGGCGAATAATTTTATTTATGTAAATAAAATTGATATGTATTTTCGGGGAAATATCAGTTATAAAGGTACGGTTTTGAGTGCCACGGATTTAATCCACATTGATAGTATCAAAATGCACAATACTTTTAACACCAACGCTTACAATGGCGTGATTGGTTTTTGTGAAACAGATGATGTTTTTATTGCCCGAAAAGGGCGAGTTTTTGCAGGTATTTATGACAACGTTTATATCGGAGGAGTGGGCGAAATCAGCGATGGTATTTTCAATAAAGTTTACTTAAATGGCGACGCAACCGTATCGACAAGTGCGAATTCTTCTATTTTTCAACAGACTTCGATTAATCGAGTCACCTTCAATGAAGATGGAGAAATTAACGGAGAAGTTCAAGGTTTTAATAAACCGTTGCAAGTCGATACGATTCAATTCACGCCTGGCAAATTATACGAATTTGAAAACACAACAACGATAATGCCAACGGGCTGGTTAGATGCGATTGGCACGGGTTCGTTGCCGATAATTATGCGTTCGACACAATCGGGAACGCAAGCGACCATCAAGGGTTTGACCGATAGTATTTGTATCAATTATATTTTTATGCAAGATTTGGA
>Ga0222647_1000408_pt1 | contig 19448 bp, 19 predicted proteins | sample AntAcemetagen333_FD_179864 | JGI IMG/M metagenome (GOLD analysis project Ga0222647, IMG submission 179864) | Saline water microbial communities from Ace Lake, Antarctica - #333 | ecosystem: Environmental > Aquatic > Non-marine Saline and Alkaline > Saline | place: Antarctica: Ace Lake...
CCCCCCTCCGTAGACCCCTTTCCTCTTCTGAAGGCGAAGAGGGTAGGAGTTGCCTGAATGGCAACTGAGTGTTGTCTGGGCCTTTTATGGGCTCGGATGGCAGCAGTACGCTATGGGGGGGGTCTTGGGTGTCCCCCACTGTGGTAGTCGGGGTTTTGGCTCCGAAGACGACAGAGGGAAGAGAAGGGGAGGGAAATACAGAGTTCATATGTATGTAGTCATTGATCAATCCTCTCCTCTCCACTCTCTATCTCTATTTTCCTCTCCCTCTGTCTTCTGTTCTATCCTCCATATACTAGACATCTGACCAACTCGCATATATGCAAGTATGTATGTTGGGTATGTATGCGTGTGTTCATATAGGTGTGCACTGCTCGCAAGATGGGGTCTCGCTGCGAGGTAGTAACATGGATGGAAACCCTTTCGTATGGGTCTGTCGGATGGAAACCCCTCGTACGGGTCTGTCACGTGTTATATTACTTCCCAATTGAGACCAGGGAGACCTCTCACAGGTCTCCCATCTGTCGGGGTGTACACGTGTATGTATCTGCGCATGTACTCAAATGGGTGCATTTGTATGCGTGTGTGTGGGTAGGACTGGGTAAGTTATATGAATAACGAGGGTCTACAGATGTAAAAAAAGGGTACAGGATAGATATAGCGAAATGGGTGTGTGTGACTAGAGATTGGGTCTGTGTAAAGACTAGAGAGAACAATCTATTGATGACATCAAGTGTGCGACTTGCTAATGACACCAACTAATTAAGAGCCTCTGGTCCTTGCGAATTTGGTATTATTAAGAATTTCGACTGACACAACATACAAACAAGAAACAAAACAAAAAAAAAATGTTTTTTTTGGTAAATATTACATATATATAATTTGGAGATTATATATACATATACATTTGATGGGATGCTTATTCATATCAATGCGCCATACGCCCCCTATGTAGGAAGGAAATAGTTAAATGAATTCAAAAAAACATCTACTTCGAAGCGTTGAAAACACAAACTTCAAAATTTCAAAATCGCGGTATACACAGAAACACGAGTAATCGCAAAACTGAACACCGCCAATCCCATATAAGGGGTGTAGCCGAGGACCCAAATTAGGTACCTATAGTGACTGGGGGCTTTCGAGTGTTTTAGTTATTAATAAATATCTATCACGTCAGGTACATGAATCTTTTGTATTGCTAAATTAGATCAACGTTTGAAACAGTTCATCTGGCCCTTGTACATCCGGTAAATCAGTTGCTAATGTTTCTTCATGTTTGTTTGTTGGAGGTAGGAACGTCAAATAGAGGTTCCTGATGGTGCGCCAGCACCTCCTGCAAAGAAAACCCGGTTTGATTTTGATTGCATTTTTTGTCAGGACGAAATTGTCAATGTATTATGAGACTGCACATAAGTTCGATTGACTGCAGACACATAAGAATTGCGTCGTTGCCCTGCATGTTTCTCATATACAACCACACACTTACACACTTGCGCACACAAATCAATGCACATATTAATCAAACCACTGGACAGGTCGATCGCAAGCATTCGTTCGAGCATTGGTCAAAATCCGATTGTTGCAGAGGACATGCTGACGGATGGTTTTCACATAGTCAGACGAGCGATTCCAGAGGACGTATCGAAGATCTTGCTGGACATGCACGCCCACATTTTCAGCAAGAAAATTGGCAATGCAATTCATCACAAGGAAGGACCTCGAATGATTCGCGTGCTAGACAAGTACTCAAGCAAGCACGAACAAGCGGAAACTTGCAAAACAATAGGAGTTATGGAAATGAAGTCTCAAACACTAGAACAACAAGAGGCTATTGCACATGTCAAAAATACTGTGTTGAATTTGATCAAAGATTTCTTTAGGAAACGTTATGGAGATGAGCAAGCAGACAGCTTAACGATTGAGGATATTTCGAGTCCTGATTTGCTCACGTCAAAACTTGGCAGCGTAACGGTATCTTATATATGCATGATCTGTTTTCTATGTATGTGTGTATGTGTGTACATCAGGGTGTGTATGTGTGTGTGCTTGTGTGAGTGTGTATATGTAAATAAGTGCGTGTGTGTTTGTATGCATTCATGCGCGTGCATGTGTGTGGCAGAGAGTGTGTGAGGGAGTATCCTTTCGCTGTCTCGCGCGAATGCTCTCTTTCTGTTTCTCTCTCTTACTTTATTTCCATCTCCACTCTGTCCTTCTGTGCGTCTCGCTTGTGCACTCACTTTGTTTTGTTCTCTTTCGCTTTCACTTTCTCTCTTCCTGATTATGTATCTCTCTCTCGCTCTCTGGCGCTCTTTGTCTAACTCCCCGGTCTCTCTCACGCACAAAATCACTTTCTCTCTGACTTTCTCTCTCTCCATTCTCTCTTTGTCTCTCTCTCTGACTCTTTTCATGTCTTTCTCTCCATCTCTGCGTCTGTTTCTCAGTCTCTGTGCCTGTATGTGTCTATCTCTGTTTGTCCATCTTGATATCTCTCTGTCTCTCTGTCACTCCGTCTTTCTGTGTTTCTGTCTTTCCATGTCTCGGTTTGTCTGTCTCTCTGTCTCTCATTCTCCTGTTTGTCTCTCTGTGACTCTATCAACTGTTTCTCTGTCTCTCTATGTCTCTTTGTGTGCGCATGTTTTCATATGAGTGTGTGTGTGTGTGTGCGTGCGTGTGTGTGTGTGTATGTGCTTGTGTGTGTGTGTGTGTGTGTGTGTGTGTGTGTTTGTATATGTGTGTGTGTGTGTGTGGACTGCGGGTGTATGTGCGTGTGCAGGTGTGCATGTCTATGTCTATGTGAGTATGTGTGTGCGTGCTGTTGCGTGCATGTGTGTCCCTATACCTTTACCTCATTCTCTCTCAAACTCTCACTCTCTCACAACTCACACACACACAAACTCTCTCTCTCTCTTTCTCTCTCTCTCTCTCTCCCTCTCTCCATCTCTCTCGCTCTCTCGCTTTCTCTCTCTTTCTCTCTCTGTCTCTCTCTCTTTCTCTCTCTCTTCCTCTCTCTCTCTCTCTCTCCCTCTCTCTCTCTCTCTCTCTCTCTCTCTCTCTCTCTCTCTCTGTCTCTTTCTCTTTCTCTCTCTGTCTCTCTCTCTGTCTCTCTCGCTCTCTCTTTTCTTATCCTCTCCTTGGCTCTTTCTCTCTCTGTCTCTCTCGCTCTCTCCTTTGCTCCCTCTCTCTCTCTCTCTGTCTCTCTTTCTCTCTCTCTCCCTCTCTTTCTCTTTGTGCCTCTCTCTCTCTCCCTCTCTCTCCTTTGTCTCTCTCTCTCTCTCTTTTGCTGTATCTGTCTCTCTGTCTCTCTTTTTCTTTCCGTCTCTGTCTTTGTCTCTCTCGTTCTCAGTTTTGCTAGCAGTTTCTCTCTCTCTTTCTTTCTCTCTGACTTTCTCTTTCTTTATCTTTCTCCATCTTTTCTCTCTATCACTCTCGATTGCTGTCTGTCTCTTTCTTCTCTCTCTCTCTCTCTATTTCTCTCTCTCTCTTTCTCTCTTGCTCTCTCGCTCTCTGTCTGTCGTTGTCTATCTCTCGCTCTCTTTATTTCTGTGTCTTGGTGTCTCTCTCTCTCTCTCTCTCCTGCTCTCTCTCTCTCTCTCTCTCTCTCCCTCTCTCTTTTCTCTCTCTCTCTCTTTCTCTCTCTCTCTCTCTCTCCCGCTGTCTGTCTCTCATCCTCACTGCCCTCTGCCTCTCTCTCTCTCTCTCGCTGTCTCTCTCCTTCTCACTTTTTCTCTTTCGTCTCTCTCTCTCTCTGTCTGTCTCTCTCTGTATCTCTCTGTCTTTCTATCTATCAGTCTCTATCTCTCTCGCTCTCTCTCTGATTCTTTGTCTCGCTCTCTCTTTATTTTCTTTCTCTTTTTGTCTCTCTCTATCTCTTCCTCTCTCTCTGTCTGTGTGTTTCCCGCTCTCTTCATCTCTCTCTGTATCTTTTTCTCGTTCTCTCTCTCTCTCTCGTTCTCTCTCTCTCGTTCTCGCTCTCGCTCTCTCTCTATTTCTATATCTTTTTGTCTTTCTCTCTCTCTCTCTCCTGCTATCTCTCTCGCCCCCTCTCGCTCCCTCTCTCTGTCTCTCTCTCTCCCTCGTCTCTCTCTCTCTTTTTCTCATTTGTTCGCTGTATCTCTCTATGTCTCTATCTGGGTTTCGCTCGCTCACTCTTTCTCTCTATCTCTCTCTCTCGGTCTCTCTTTTTCTGTGTTTCTCTCTCTGTTTCTCTCTCTCTATCTTGCTCTTTCTGTCTCATACCTGAGAACCAGCAGTACAAGTATGTAGACAGATTTTGCTGAATGTCACATTTGCACATGTGTACATGGCAACAGGCTTTTCACATGGATGGACAGGAGCAAAACTTGGGCATAATGCTTGCTTTGCACGACAACACAAGAAGTACTGAATTTGGAAATTATCCTGGAAAGGATTTCGCAAGAATGACAGCCGAAGACCGAAAGAAATACATGTCCTCGGCATGGGAAACAGTTCTGGACGCAGCGCACTCACCGAAATTCACAACTTTGCAAGCGGGGGATCTTATTTTATTCAATACGGCCCATATCCACTCAGCCCCATCCACGGAAACAGCGCGGCACACACTTTTTTTGTGCTTGAATATTCGTCTACCAAAACACAGTAACTTCATAAGCATCGACAACTACAAAGAGATTTTTGGCATCCCCGAGTCCCAAGGGGACATTGTTCCAAAAACCCAAGAAGTTGCAGGCATGACTTCGAGGTCACGCTCAAAAGGTGTCAAAAAGCTTTGAGAATTTCTTGGAAACATGGTCGTGACACGTGAGTATTACTTGATGCTGATCCTCGTTATGTATGTTTGTCTCATTTTCAGGCTTCCTTTCGTTATTTGTTTGTTCTATTCACACACATACAATGTTTGATTGATGTTGCTTTTATTACTTTCTAAGAAATAGTTTAGTAGCTTTGCTTGAAGCTCTATTTGCTCGAATCTTTTTAGATTTGAGGTATCGGTGTGCTGAATTTTTTTTTTTTTTTGTTTTAGGCCTGTCTCTTACATATGTAATGCGTGTCATTGAGCATATATTTTGTATCAGTAAGGCACGTTAAATCTGTAAATGCTCACTGAATGGTATGACGACTTATATTGGTTTACTGTTGTGGTTTGTTGCACTATGTCAAACATTTGGTTGCCTCTTTGACGCTGATTTAACCAATCATCAGATTAGAAACAAAAATTGTATTGTGACTCTATTTTCAGATTTTGAGAAACGTTGTGTGATTGGAAAAAAGGCGGCATGTACATACAGCTCTAGACGTAAGGCTCGAGTGCTTCATACAGCTCTAGACGTAAGGCTCGAGTGCTTTGATAGAGTGTAGTGAACTTACATTTGTACAGTGTATGTTGAATGACGACATCGCAGATCATTGGAACTTTGCTCGCACTCAAAAAGCTTTCGAACATATGAAGGCAATAGTGTTTTCAGATCGTCGTTGATCTTCACATTCCAGACGACCTCACATTCTAAATATACTACATACCAAGAAGTATGCTGACCATACGGCTTTCACTTGTTGCTGAATAAGTCGAAATCTGTTGCTGAATAAGTCGAAAAGGTGCCTGTTAGGTACATTGAATATTGAAGAATGGTAATCTTTTGACATTATCTGTTCTTCAGTTATAAGAATGATAATCCGCTACTTCATTTAATCTAACATTTCTTGTGAATCTTCGATATTTACTTTCTTAGGCACGAATTGTGGGGATATATGATTGTACGTATATATATACACACTGCTGCATATACTTATTTATTCATACATTCTCATCAATATGCTTTTATATACATGCATTTATACATGCATGGGGTCGTAGAGAGGGAAGAGGTGGGGGAAGGGGGAAGTAGGGTGGAATGTCATCGTAGATATGGTTGAATCTATTCAAGATCATGACGATGGGCAAAAAATATATCGGGTCATACATCGGGTTTTCATCGGGTGTATGTTTTGCTTTTGCTCGGGTGTAACAATGGAACAGGGATCGAATGCAAACCTTGTAACTTTTGAGAGAACAGACTTGCCACCTTTTCTATGGGCTCAAAAGATGCGCCACAAAAAATGCAGTTTTTAGATGCCATAAAAAAAGTTGCAGGTCCGTTCACTTTTATACAAAACGCAAAAGTGGCGGACACATCGCACATATGGAGCCGTCACCAGTCAAATAGGTCCGATTCCCAATGTTCTTGCAGAATCCAAGAGCTTATAAACAGGGGCAAATATGCATATATGAATTTATGAGTAAAATGAGCTTTGGTCAAAAGTTTTGACGTTTCTGAGATCACACCCGTGCGGTCAAAAATCCGGAGAATACGTATCCACTTTTCGACTAAGCGCTTGACTTTTGATGCACATGTAAATGTGCATACGCATAACGCAGGACACATTACACACATACACAGGCTGAATTCAATGTTGAAAATCGTCCTAGAATAAATCAGAATCCGCTTGAAGTGAATTAGATCCTGACATGCCACAAAAAGAAGCCCATTCCGCCTCCGCCTGCATTGTTACACCCTAGCCTTTACGTCCTGAGGCTTCACACCAAAACGCCTGAGTTGAATTTAAAAACTGATCATAAAACGCGGGATAGGATGGCGCTGGAATTTTTGGGGCAATCAAACTCAGTTCATTATGAATAAAGGCCGCACAAAGTTTTGTTTCTTGCATATCAACACATCTTGATGAAATTTTATTGTGATTTCAGGTTCCAACATAAACGCTCAATTCCACGCCTGCAAAAAATCTGGTTCCTGGAGTATTTTTGGTATATTGCGGCCTTTGGCTGTTGTTGATTGCCTTTTTTGACATTTTCACTTGGCAGACGTGTTGGCGTTCAAAAAATATAACACGCGAAGAAAATGAGAGGCCAAGGTCAAAACAATGGTGACTGATAACATTTGGAGCAGTGAAACAGAACCTCCTGGAGTACGGGTGTTACACAAGCGGACTTGATGTCAAAGCACCACTTCAATGGATTGTAGGAGTAGAAGTTTTGTCTGTATACTTATAATTGTATTTCTATATGCAATCAGCAGAGCACCAAGAAGGTGCGGCCAGACATTGAGAGCACGTTTCTCAAATTTCACGGCAGAGTGCAGGTGCATCAGTGAACAGCAAAACATGAATAAAGATGTGAAGGAAAGATTGAAAATCTTTTTTGATTTGGGGGAAACTTGGTGTTTTTCTCACAGAGATGTGGGAAGGCAGAGGCAGGCCCAGCAATGGACATAGGACATTTTCTGTGTGCCAAATGTTTCTGGCGCGTCAATCGCTTAGCACATCGCTGGTAATGCCCACGTTCAGAGTGTGCGGGATGCAAGCACAACGGGTTATTTTTAGAAGCACACATCCCCTGCTGAATGATGGAAGCATTAAAAGGAGAATGGACAAAATAACCACGTAAAAACCTACCCAAAATACTCTGACGCATAAACTCGATGTCATAGACACAAATGAAAATTTGCTTTCGACAATTGGATATGAAAAATCAATATGTAATTTTTGGACAATCAAAATTACGTCAAATAGATTTTGAAATTCTAACAAGTCGAGGTTGAAATTTCATCGTGATCACCTGATGGTAAACACTCACAGCAATCTCTACCAATGTAGTTGTGATACAATCAGAAATCGCCCTCTTGTGAGTGTATGAGTGGAATGTTGTGAATGCATGAGTATATGTGTGTGCATGTGTGTCTTTGTGCGCGTGTGTATGTGTGTCTATTTACATGTATGTGTGCAACACTCAGTGTGTTGTTGTAACATTTTAGGTCTGTTTGTCAGTGAGTGTTCGTTTCTGTACTTGCGTTGTAGTGTGTTTGAGTGTGCGTCTGGATGCATGTGTTTGTATTTGCAGAAGTTATTTAACAAGAGTCTGGCTCCCCTTCGAGGCCTTCAGTTTCAGCTTTCAGTGGATCTATTCATCTAGTGCTGCATCACCACTTCAGCATGAAGTTCATCGTCAAAATTCCAATACGTTGCGCCATAGTTGGTAAGGATTTCTTCACCAGCCTTTATCAGCTTTGAAGATTTGATATAACAGCGATATGGGTGGCATAGTGGGTTTGTATACTCAGCCCGTTTCCTTTTGTGTTCATGCACACCAGTTTCCTGTTCCTCAAGATTTTTTTTTGATTTGAATTGGAAGCCCACGGCAGGACTTAATTTCGCCTCTTGATTGGTTTTCATTTCCTGAGTATGACCTGTCTTTCCGTTGACATATCCATTCGTTTCCTGTCGCGGCGTGTACGGATGAATGTATCCAAGGCATACAACATTTGACGTATAATAGACAGCATTTTCTGCGCCTGTTTTCGAGCCATTGACAAAACCGCCCATCATATGATGCTCCACATAATATTTAATCGGAAAATCGGCTGTGACTGATGAATCAAGAAGCCATGAGCTCTTTCCCACACTGTGCATCCCCATACTTCTGACATGCGTCCCTTTTCCATTTGCCCGGCGAAGTGCACCTTCTGCAATACTAATCACTTCTCCTCCATATTCACTTACCAATGTGTGAGGCTCAATGTCTTTTACAGCAAAAACTCCCAAGCCTGCCCCTGGAATGTTTGACTTTTTCAAAATGACAGATGGAAATGTAAGAAATGTGTCTTGAGATGATTTTCGAGCTCGAATAGTTCTTTTTGTGTGTCCATGATACTGTTGCTCTTCAGACGATTCAGGAACAATTATTGTATTGCGCGTAGCACGCTGAGTTGAAGAATGATTCGTGGAATCCTTTCTGCGCTGTACCTTCTTGGTGCCGCTCATACTCGCAATTTCAGTGGCCCGTCGGAAATCTTCAGTGCGTTGCGAATTGACGCTGTCTAGTGCAATTGTGTACGGGGAATGCAGGTGTGTCTCGGTCACGTCTGTTTGGCTCGACGAAACTCCCATGACGTAGCTCGAAGGTTGAATAAGATCGTCAGATTGATCAGCCATTCCACTTGTCTCAACTGATGTTTCCTGATTTACTCCCTGCGCACAATCAACATGGCAAACATCAATTTCCGAGTCCGTGTGCGTTTTTCTCCTTGCATTTTGCAGAGAAGCAACATGGCAGATTGGCCTTCGTAAATCCATTGGTATTCCAGATAGACTGAGTGCACCACATTTGCCCTCAGATGCAGCAATAGCTGCGTCCGTACAAGTAAGAATTCCCAAATTTACAAGTGATGAACGCATAAATCTGCACAATGGCTGCTGCATGTGCGTCTCCAGAATATCAATTAATTCTGGTTCCATGGAAGGCATCATAACAGGTGCAGTCATGCCCTGTATTTTTTTGGCTACTCGTGTCAAGGCCGCTTGCAATGGACTTCTCAAAATCAGGAAAGTGTCAAGATACCCATTATCGTAAACAAACGACAATTCTGTTGGCGATAAAATGCCCATATCCCAGAGATCTTGGCTATCCTCATCTGTCAAAGGGTGTTTCATGTGATCTTTCACGCTTACAAGCAACTCATCAAAGACTCTCAATACATCAGACGCTTTGTCAACACCCTCTTGTGCCCGTACCGAATGTGCACGGACAGAATCCCGTTTTGTCTCAAACAACTTCACATGTTCATCCGCAAGAGGAAGATTTGCAGACATCAAAAATCCACAAGTGAGGCACAAAAGACCGGTTGCCGAGAAAGACGCAGCCAATTTACCTAGTGGCCTTCTCATCTGTTGCGGTACACCAGATTTGCTAAATGGGGTAAAATCGCCATGTGCTGCAGCCCGAACTGCGTCAGAACACGAAAGGATTCCCAATTTCACCAGTGATGACAAATGCAATTCAGAACAAGACCCTTGCACGTGGTGCCGTAGCATGTCCATGAGGTCGGACTCTATGCCTGGTATCCTGGGTTTCCTCAGTGACAGTTTAGTGTACTGCATCTCGTACACTGACGCAAATTGTTTCAATGCAACTTGCAAAGCAGGATGTCTTCCTAATCGGGCGTCCTGGAGATCAGCGTGGCATACATGCGTCCATGAAATAATTCCACTGTCTTGGAGAACTTGGGAATACTCTGGTTTCCAGACAAACCGCATTTGAGTTTTGATACTTGCATGAAAACGATTGTAGTTGACGGTGTTAAAATCTTGAAAACGGGGCGCTGCGATCCAAGGCGATCCTTGGGGTTGCCATATCGGACCACTTGTTTGACTAGCCATGATTGCGGGAGCGGGAACACTGTTCTGGTAATGGTTGCCTCCCATTTGAGAATGAGGTGGCAGATGTGAGAATGCGTTCGTGTCGTGATTGACCCAGGCGCTTGAGAACCCCAAACTTGGTGATAACAACAAATTTGGCTGAACGTACTGTGCTCCGCCCATTACCGCAGATTTCCAACGAATGTCAGGGCACAACATAGGTGATGCGATCCAGGGGCATTGTATGTGCATCATGGGATGATATGCAAACATTCCTAGCAAGCGTGGGAAAGATTAAGAATCCTTGCAAGCGTGGGAAAGACTTACACTTTCAGATTTGAATTCTCCGGGAGAAATAATTGGGTGGACCAGTGAGCATCCTTTTCTGGTTTTCTTGACTAGAAACATCGTGTGGTGACAATTCAACACATACAAGCTGTTCATCTCACTCTCTGTTGCTCTTTAGTCTCTGAAGATCTATTGCCCTCCCACTGTCTCTCTCTCCCATCTCTGTCTTATTTTAAGTTTCCCTTCCATTGTCTCGTTCCTTCGGACCAGGCAGTGGCACGGATTCAGAGGGCAAGGCTGGCACGACTGCTGTTGAGGTACGTAACACATCATCCGACCTGCCGCGCAAACATGCCCTCACGTTCACTCTTACACCAGTGTTGTCTCGCTCTTTGTTGTGTTCTTCTACTTTCCGCTGCATCGTTCGAATGCTCTCACTTGCTCTGAAAATGTCACTGCTGCTGTCTATCTGTCTATTCATCTCATCCTTCCTAGCTGCTTCTCTCTGTTTCACTTTGTGAATGGCTCTGTGCGGCTGTCTCTTGCCCACCCACATCAAAACCAGAAAATGTTCAGAGGAGAGATCACCGAAAATGAATTGGTGATGAGGCACATATATGTGAACATATATGCCAATGTATACACTGGCATCTAGGATTTTACAGAGTTACATGTAAACATATGAATATTCATGTCCACACACACAGTACCTGTGCTGCTGTGCGGCCGGTTCTACGGCAAATTTTGCCTTGCCCTTTCGCCCGTGCTAACGTTGCCTGTTGCCCTTTCGCCTGTGCTAAGGTCTACACAAGCGGTGAGGCCAAGCGTGTAAAAAGCAGTGAGGTACTTTGTTGCACGCGCTGGCAAGGAGGATGCGGGCCCGATTACCACGAGCACTGGGGCCCGCAGCTTTCTTGGGCGCCTTGGTCAAGCTTGTACGCTCTATGGAAAGAGGACGAAGCCCCGATTGCCAACCCGATTGCCAAGGATCATCAGGACCAGCGTCACTCTTGCAGACACGTGAAGACATTTGCACTGTTCATCTCACTCTCTCTTGTTCACTCTCTGAGGATCTACTGCCCTCCCTCTGTCTCTCTCATCTCTGTATTTTTTCCACTCTCCCTTCTATTATCTTTTTTTCTTTTGGACCAGGTAGTGGCACGGATTCAGGAAAAGGCTGGCTCAACCGCTGCTGAGGTAAGAATCACTGAATCCTACCTGCAGCGCACACACGTTCCTATGCTCTCGTGATCTCTCACATTCGATTCCAATCGCTATGTCTCACTCTTACTTTGACTCTGCTTCGTTTTGCTTGATCGATTTCTCTTACTCTATTTTTTTTTCTGCTGAACACACCTGAACGCACGGGACATGGACGACCAGGAAGAGTGCATCCAGTGTTTTTCAATTTAGCCATACCGGCAATTGTACACCACTTGCCGCGCACGCACCAGTCTTTTTCAGGGTTTCTTGTTTCTTGCTTGTACGATGGAGCGTACGACGGGGTCAACCAACTGCATTGACCTTGAAATACTCAATCAGGCCATCAGAATTGTTGCAGGCGCACAGTTTTGCATTTCTCGCGAAGAGATGGTGTTGATATTTGATGGCCTCACAATTTGGCAGAAATTGAGCACTTTGACCTCCATGAAGGATCTTCCTGTAAATTCTCATGCTGAAATTGTGAAAAAGGCACAAGAGTCGACAACCCGTCACAGTGGTTCAACACCCCCTCACACTACGACGGCGTCAGCCAACTGCATTGACCTTGAAGTACTCAATCAGGCTATCACAATTATTGCAGGCGCACAGTTTTGCATTGCTCGTGAAGAGTTTGTGTTGATTTTTGATGGCCTATCAATTTGGCAGAAATTGAGCACTTTGACCTCCATGAAGGGTCTTCCTGTAAAATCTCATGTTGAAATCGTGCAAAAGGCAGAAGAAAAATCAAGAGACCAAGAGACTCTTGATAAATTTGTTAAAAATCTTGAACGTGGCTCGACATTCGGAGAAGTGCTGATGATTTGGCAGAACACCACATTTCAGCTCATGGTGAATTTCAGAATTTGTTATATCTTTCTCTTTGTGATATTTGCATTTTCCTTTCCCATTCGGTTGGTGTCTGAAACATACAATAACATATTCAGGGGACAGGTTTCCAGGGTAGAAGTGTAGATATCCTTGAAGAGCTCAAATCTCACAAAGGCTTCCAGGGTTTGGCTCATTACATCACTCGTGAACAAATTTTACATCGATCCACCAAAATGACAATGGCAAAGGCTGCTGAAGAAATGGTCCGTGTGGCTGCTGCGCCCATGCCTGCTGTTGCTTCTGATTCTGTGTTGCATGCTGCTGCTGTTAGTGGATCTGTCGTAGTTGTTGTGGGGTGCCTCTAGACATTTGTTGAGCTTAACAGCTGCGAACTGGGTGTCTTTCGATTTCAATGTTTCTTACGCCTCTTGCTGAGGTTACTCCTTCATAAACACTCTAACATTAAAAAAAAACTATCCGCTGTGAAACTGCTGATATGTTGTTATTGCCAACTTTGTCGGGTTGGTCCAACTGACGACATACACAAAAAATTACAGCGCGTAACCTTGGTAGATATTCGATCAGCATTAAAACGACTGGAAATGGATTGGAATGCACCATCTGGTCGAAAATGGAAGGTTCTTCTGACAAACAACCCAAATCAAGGCCATGACAACATCGACCTGACATTACTTCCTGAATTCAAAGATCTGAAAACGCTGCTTGAAAACAAGGTACCGAATTTGTACCACGGTGCCGCCCGTGCACACGTCGAGCTCTCGGAAGAGGAGTGGATATCTTGTCGATTATCGAATGTATGTATTCGTGTCGGATCGTTTATCACTGTGACATTGAAGAACAGTCACGGCAAAGATCTTTGCACGAAAATCTTTACACCATTGTGGGAGAAGAGCAGTGGAAACGCTGTTGCTGCTCCCAAAGCTGACAGCCTAGTCAACAATGTTTCACAGAACAACCCGACTCATGATAATTCCTCACGTATGAGCTCAATTCGGAATCTAGGTCCAAGCTCATTCAATTTGCAACGAGGTATACCACCCACTCCACCCAATTCAGACAAGGTAGGGCAAAAGCGACGTGGTGTTTCATCCAATTCGTTCTTGACGGCATTTCAGGAGTACAAAGCCGTTGCTGAACAAAAATTTACGTTGCTGTCTCAAAGCGATGGTTCGACCTCACCATTGTTCGAATTGGTAGATATTGTGCATCTTTCGAATGCCACAAAAGCACCAGAATGTCAGAAGTCGATCACTATTGGTAAAGTTGTGGAGATGGTAGAACATACCAGCAAAAAGGATCCGTTGTACCAGTTTGTAAGGTTGAAGCTAACAAACACTCACGGGTCTTTCCTAGATGTGTTTCTGCACGGGCCGGCGCGTGATTACATGAGAACACAAACTATTTCAGGCATGAGTGTCCAGATTGTGGCGTTACGAAATCTAAAGCTCGTACCAACACGAAATGCAAAATCCCTGTCTGCAAGATATTCATTGAATAATGCTCAGGATATCACTGTTGTGTCAACAGGCAAAGACGCAGCCCACCCGAAATTTCCTGAGGGCTCCTCTTGTCGCGTGCAAACTAGAAGAATCAACAATCAAGAAATAAGCAATGGCAAAACATCATGCCTCACAACTTCAGGCACGTTGCACATGGGTTCACAAATCCACATATCGCGGTCTGATGGAAGTTTGAACGACTTCGAGGAAGATCCTGTATCGTTCGACAGTGATGACGTCCACAGTGATCCAGTCTCTCATTTAGCGACTCTCGCGACAATGAGTTTGGCCGAAAGCAGCGAAACAACAGCCCTACTACATAGTCAAAGGCAGATTTTTGGCTTGCCTAAAGCAATGTGTCTGTTTGGAAAGGAGTGTGATGGACATATAGACCATGTAAGAAGCGAGTGGGTCATTTTTGAAAATGAGACAAACACACACATCAAAGTAAATGGCAAACGATCAAAAGACAAAATTGGAAACTTGGATCTGTACAGACCAATCCTGATTTCTTTCCACAAAATCAATTACAAGGATCTAAATTCACAGGACTCGAAATGTGCAGGGTTTGCTTGTTGTAATATTTGTCACCAGGAACATGAAAGAGACAAGATTTGGCAGCGAGCCTCGATCTCCCTTGATTATTCAAACCTACCATCACAACCAACCGAATGTGTTCACATTCGAACAGTGCGAACCTCTTACCAACACAATTCAGCTTCAGGACTCAAGACGTTGTCAGAAGTGTATATAGAGGTAGCCAGCAATGCTAAACCATTTAAAAATGTTGAAGCCAAACGCACGCACCTTTGGAGTTGTTTGACAAATGACGAGTCTATGGATGATGTAGAAATGAGCGGTGCTCCAAAAAGAGAGATCATTCAATTGTGTCTGGACCAGAATATTCCGGATGGGCAAAGGTTTCGGGTGCTACAGATTGGATACCCAGGGACAGACTATTTTGCATTGGTTTTGAATGGACGCATGGCCACGGCTCAACAGGCTCATTGTATTGTTTGTGACTCAAACAACTGCCCTCATGCTCAATATGTCAGGAGAGCTGGCGGTTTAAAGCAAGTTATGGCTCGACCATCTTCTGACGATTTCATGGAAGTTATGAACAAACATTGTGACCCAAATCATGGTAATAGTCTAAGAATATATGGGAGCTCAAAGCTTCGTATCCCTGAAATGATTCCGGCTGCAGTGCGTTTGAAGGAACGTATGTCAACAAAGTTGCGAATAAAGCAGCAATCAAAGATTGCGGGAGCTGTAGAGCAAACTCGGGATCGCGAAGAAAGAACTAATTGGCTGTCCGGGTATGGCTCGGGTGACGATAGTTCAGACACTTGCAGCGTTACAGACAGCATTATAGGCTTTGGGGATATAGACTCAGACCCGAGTGCTGATTGTGATGCATGTGATGGCCACGACATTAATTTTTCTGCATCAAAAACAAATGCTTCCGCATTACCATCATCAGAATCTCAAGATGCACCAAGAAGCAATGCAAGTCCACAATATTTGCGATTCAAGCAAGAGTGGCACAAGATGCCGGATGGGTCTTGTCGTATATTGGGATCAACACTATATGCTGAAAACAGCACTCCTTGTAGTGAAGGCTCTTCATCGAAGGTTGTATCAAACACACAACAGACGGCCCGTGTGCCAATGGCTAAGTTGTATAAAGTGTTCCATATAGGAAGTGTATTTCTTTTGCCGGTGCAAGGTGATATTGCTGCCTATGATGGAAAATCGGATGACCTTATCCATGCCAGGGGGGATATTTTCTTCACATATGAATTTTTGGCGGTTTTCATCCAGATGCTGCTTGTCAGCAGCACCACATTTCACGCGTATCTGCGTACTGCGCTTTCTAGCAACATTAGTTGTTTCGAGGGGGAAACCAATCTGACAGAAGAGGACAATGAACTTTTGTCATACATGACAAAAGCTTTGGAATCAATTGAACATAGATCATCTGATCCACCTGTCCTTGTTCACTTTCGGGAAAGTGTTTTTGATTTCATCACATTGCAGGTCAGTCAGTCAATTGGCGTTTCAATCCCCTTATCCAGAATGATCGTGCAAAGTTGTGCATTCTGGCAAAATGATGATTGCTTTTGAATGCAATTGCTTTTGTGCATTGAGTTGTATATTTATTTGTAGCATTATATCACATTTTAAAGTACATGTGATGACAATGCATGCTGAGTTTAACAATACACTTGAGCTTGACACATTTATGTACGCCCAGGAAATAGACTATGCAGCTGGATTCAAATGTGCTTGCAAGCACTGCTATATTTCGTCAAGTCCAGGAGCAGCCACGAGACTGGTGTACGACAACGGATGTACGTATTACATTTACTTTTTCTAGCACAGCTTTAATTGTTTGATTGACGTTGTTTTTATTACTTCGTAAGAAATAGTATATTACCTTTGCAGGAAGCTCTATGAGCTCGAATCTTTTGTTTTAGATTCGTGAATATCGAGTTTCCCTGACAATTTGATGTTCTTTGCTTTATTTGTGTGTGTGCAAGCCCATTGTCTCTCACAAAAGAATTTCTCTCGCCCCTTTCAGCCAGGTTGCTGTGCCCAGTTGTCGCCATTCGTCTTGTTTGCTGATTATACACGTGTCGTGTGCCTGTGTGTGTTTGCCTCTGTATGTGAATGTGAAAATGTGCATAAAGTGATAAATATTTAGCAAAGAAAAACCAAAACGTGACGACGTAATGCGCAGTATACATAAAAACACAGATAGATTTACATAGTGACGCAGAATAGCTGTATAGTGGCAAGTTTTTTGTCACGGGATAGAATGCAATACGAATAAGTAAAATCACAATAGACGTATCCGTCTTCCGGACTCAGGGGGGGGGTCCCTGGATTGTGATTCCAAGTTCATCATGCTGAGTCCACTATCTTTGGACGGGCCCCTGTTTTGACGCTCACACGAGCAAATTGTGCACAATGCTAGAAGTCGACTTTTATTGCAACAACTATGCACAGCTTCCAATGCAAACTGTCTGTTTCGTTTTCACACCAAGATGCGAGCACAGTTGAAACACTAAGATGCAAACACGTATGTATAGATATGTGTGGAATAGCGATTCAAAAAGTGCGTTCTTGTTACTATTGGGTGGGTAAGCTGGACACAAATGTTTGATTTCTGAGCTGACACTGTCGGTAATCAATGACACAGGTAACCTCTTGGTTTTTTCGCTGACTAGGGAGCCAGAGATGGTGAAACGATATGCATTCTATGTCGACAGCTTTCATCATAGGGGCCACACAAACTGTTCCCCATTTCTCAGGCACAGCAGTGATGTGCTCACTGGATTTAGAAACAGCTCAACAAACGAAATCAAAAACAGACTGCACAAATATATGAAGAGGGTTGCTGCCTTTCTTAACCAGCCCCACCTCCTTGTTTTGTTTCGTCATGTGGCATACCTGATCAACCAAGCGCAGAGGGCATTAAACGATGTCAATCTGGCGAGTGCACCAGACTCTGGCAGACAAGAATCGTCTGTCCAAACTATTGTTTGTGATGGTGTAACGGTGAACCTAAGTTCTAAGCATGTCAGACTCGATGGAAGACCACATACTGTACCTGATTGTCAAGCATGCGAAAGGGTTACACGTCTTGTGTCACAAGATGATCGGTGTTTGATAACTCCTAAAACGGCTAGAAAGGGCTTGCAGGAGATTCTAAGAGCAACTGCTCTTCCCCTGAGCTGCATAGCCAAGGATCATAAGGATGCCAAAAATATTTCAAGTATCGTTGATTGGCTCCAAAGTCCGGATGGTGCTATCATACAACCATTCATTTCCATTCAGGTACTAGCTCACGTGCTTGTAGATAATTTACAAATGCATTGTAAACACATGATTCCTGATTTTCGTTTTGGCGTCTGGCGCTTGTAGATCTGAAGTGCTAAAAGTTTCGAAAATATCTCATACAACAATGATAAATAACACTAAAATTTCATTCCAACACATGCAGGAATGCTCTCATGGAGACATAGCAGATGGAGCATGGGGTCTTGTTTTCCCAGATTCACTTAGACCTGAATACAAAAACGAGTACGTGAAAGTACTGAGATCCTGGAGCACACAAACCCCAGAAGTTGGAATTATGAAACCAGAAGCCCATACACAAATGTTGAATTTGTTAGCTAATGTACCAATAACTGACGCAGACTCTCAACGGACAGCAGAACAAGATAATATGCTGGGAGATATACAAGATTTAAAATCGGATTGTCCTGCAATCTATTTTCTGCTGCATTCTGGTGCAGCGACCTGGAACAACGCGTTGCTCAAATTATTACGCCAGATGTTACAACTCTCAAGCCCTGAATGGGTGCAGATGGAGGACTGTGAACCACGCTCGTGTGCTGACTATACTCAGAACGCAAAAAGATCAAAGAAGGCAGCGATCCACCCGCACCAACAGGAAAACAGAAATATTCCCATCTCTAAACCATGTCCTCAAATGAGTCTGCTCCATGAAAGTGGCAATCAACGAAGTTTAAGTGATAAGAGAAATCCAACTGACTTTGAAATATTTTCATGGGTAAGAACGTCCAAAACATCTCAGCTATTTTTATGTGCCTTTACAGTGTGTCCAATAAAATAAGGTGCTTAGATATCAGGTCCCTGTTGTGTGAAACTGAAGATTTGTGTCCACACTTACACAGGGTGGTGAATATTTTCCCAATCATCCTATCAAACGACACGTCAGGAGATATCGCATGGACGAGGAATCCAATGGGCGTTTGAAGACTGGACGGACTCGCAAGAAACAAGACGTTTTATGTACAAAGCATGCTCCATCGTTTCGAAGTTTTTCTCCCGGAATCTTTACTGTCTATTGTGCTGGGTGTAGTCTTATGCTGGGCTTCAGCTTGCTAGACCAATCTGAAAGCGTTCGTACAGCATTTGAAATTTTCTTTTGCAGAGATTTCGACTTGTCAACGCCGTGACCATCGCAATACTTCTGTGGGGATTTACGGCCTTGACAGTTTCTGTGTTTCTGAGTAGCAAATTAGTGAGTTCACATTCAAACACTGAACAAACGACAGAAATGCAAAGATATTGGTGAGGGGGGAAGTGTGGGTGACATCAGAGGAGTGAGCTGTATTTTTACGGAGACCCATTCAACTAGTGTATCTCAGTGTGCTGGTGCGAGTGTATCTGTGTGTGTATGTGCGTGTGTTGGAGCGGATATGTATATATGTGTATATATACATATATATATATATATACGTATATATATATATATATATATACACACATCCATACATATATATGCATATTTGTATTTGTACATAAATATACTGTCTTCTTGTATCAAGCCTCAAAACATATATGAGTATGTAAATATATATATATATATAAATGTATATGTATACTTTCATACACGTATATGTATAT
>Ga0222647_1000410_pt1 | contig 19309 bp, 24 predicted proteins | sample AntAcemetagen333_FD_179864 | JGI IMG/M metagenome (GOLD analysis project Ga0222647, IMG submission 179864) | Saline water microbial communities from Ace Lake, Antarctica - #333 | ecosystem: Environmental > Aquatic > Non-marine Saline and Alkaline > Saline | place: Antarctica: Ace Lake...
ACTCAGTTTCAAAACCAATTTTTTGAAATTCACGGGCAAAAACATCTCCTACAGCTTTTACGCCTTCTTTATTGAGTGAACCTGAGTTGATATTTACCACTTCTTCAAGAAGCTGAAGCGTGGAGGCATAGTTTTTTTCGACTTCTGTGATGAGTTTTTTCTCTTCTGGAGAAAGCTGCTGGGCGAAAACTTGGGAGAATCTCAAGAAAAGGAAAATTGTAAAGAGTAAATTTTTCATATCTGAAAAATAGGCAAAAAGCTTCAAAAAGGAGTTTGCTTGCGAAGAGTATCGCATTAATCTAGCTTGAGAAAGAATCATTGGTCTAAGCCAATCCACTTACGGTGGATCTTGATAGGATGACGACCAAGCGACAAATGTCGCTAAATGAGCTTTCAGAAAAATTACAACTAATATTGACTTTCCTATCCTTAAAAGTAGGAAAGGCAAAAGTAGTCTGTTTGAGTCCCTTGGAGGTGATTTGTGAAGCTTTGGAATGTCAGCCCAGGGAAATATTTGAATGGTGGGAAGCGTAATTGATTCAGAAAGTATGAACTACCATTAAACTAAAAAATCTTCTCACAGAAGAATTTTTAGGAGGATTTTTCAGCTTTTCTGATAATTGGAATTTTTAACCTTTAAGAATTTTATTTCCGAAGATCAGTGTGAGTATAAATAATATTATAAAAATAAAGAAGAGAACTTTTGCGATGGAAGCTAATCCTGCAGCGATTCCTCCAAATCCTAAAATTGCTGCGATTACAGCGATGATAAAGAATCCTATTGCCCAGCGCAACATATTTTTTATGGTTTTAGTTAATAATTGTTTCAATGAGTAGTGAAAATAAAATGCCAATGACCAAATTGCCCTTTGGATGGATCTTAGGCCCTTTTCTCAAGAAATACTGTATATATTTATTCGCTATAGGGGCTGATTTTTCCCCATCTAATTCATCGTCTCATCAAGAAATCACCCTAATTGAGCCGTTTTGGTTTGGCATCTCAATTGAAATGAAAGTATTATTCAATTTCAATTAAACAGAATTAGATATGAAAACCGATACAAAATTAACTGTCAAAGGATCTTGGAATGAACTTAAAGGGAAACTAAAGCAAAAATATGCTTCGCTTACTGACGACGATTTAGTGTACAACGAAGGTCAAGAAGACGAATTATTGGGGAGACTTCAGAAAAAAACGGGTAAGTCAATTGATGCTATTAAAAGTGAGATTAACACTCTATAAAATTGTCCCATACTAACTTAACAATAAAATGAAAAATCAACTAATAGCACTAGCAGGAGCCTTTACACTAGGATTAGTCTTAAATTCTTGTGACGAAAAAAAAGCCGATAATAAAAACGAAAATGAAATCGTGGAGGTCAGAGTTGACTTCGAATCTGAGCGTAATGAAATGCGCCAAGAAATCAGAGAACTTGAATCAGAAATTGACAATGAAATAGCTAGACTGGAGGCAAAACGAGAAAAAGCTTCTGCGCAGATGAAAACAAAAATTGATGAAATGCAAGCAGAGCTAAGAGATGAAAAGTCCGACTTGGAAAAAGCAGAAGATGATCTGGCAAAAGCTACCGAAAACACTTGGGATGATGTCAAAACATCAGTTAACAAATCCACGAGAGATATTGAAAAAAATTGGCAAGACTTCAAAAATTCAGTGGATGAAGCTTTCGATGGTGATAACAGCTATTCAAATAACTAGTGATCTTACCTGAAAGAGGCTAAAATTCAGCATCTTTTTTTTGGATAACCGCTTTTAACTATAGTGTCTGGCGTGAATTTCTGGAAGGAATATGGTAAACTTTCACTTCAGGAATTTTTTTTCAGCCATTCATCCATAACAGCTGATTCCCCTTTTTTACGAGGTTAGATTTATGTTTACATCGATTGTGTTAAATTATTTACTTTAGTCCATAGTCTCATATATATTTCCCTCAAATAAGATTTCGAATACTGGAAGTAGTTGGAGAAATAAACATAGACAAGTGATCATGTTCGCGGAATTAGCTTTGGTTCCAAAATCAATACTTTCGCCATGTAGGATTTGATCTTTATTAAAATGAGTATTCACCTCGTTGCACGTTCTGGAAAAAGGCGAAACTTTAATTTGAAATCGATTCAAATTCCCACTCTCTCAAAGTGGGTAAGAGAGCCTGTACCGAGTATCAGGAGGGATTTAAAGTAAGCAAATCAGTATTAAATTTAGTAACGTACAGGATTACGGATAATCACATACTTATTCTACTTTGTCTTCGTAGGGCAGGGTGGCTAGCAGATGATTGATTGCAAATAATCTCGCTTCTAATTTTTTATTCCCTTGGATAATTACCCAAGGAGCATGTTCGGAATCGGTCTTTGCAAACATCTTATTTTTATAATCGGTGTACTCATCCCAAAGTTCCTGCGCCCGCTCATCCACAGGCGTGATTTTCCAGCGTTTTAATGGATTTGTCTTGATATCTTTAAATCGGGTTGCTTGCTCGTCTTTGGTGATGGAAAAGTAAAACTTGATCAAATAGGTGTCGGACTGAGTTAACATTTTTTCAAAATCATTAACCTGAGTCATGAAGATCCGATACTCATCTTCTGTACAAAAACCATTTACTGGCTCTACCACAGCACGATTATACCAGCTTCGATCAAAAAAAACAATTTCTCCAGGCTTGGGAAGCCGATTGATGTAGCGTTGAAAAAACCACTGATGGCGTTCGTCTTCTGTTGGTTTGTTCAAAGCCACTATCCTAAAATGTCGAGGATTAATAAACTCAGTAATTTTGCGAATTGCCCCGCCTTTGCCAGCGGCATCTCTGCCTTCAAAAATAATGACTATCTTCTTTTTATTTCCAATGACCCAGTTTTGTAGCTTGATGAGTTCCTCCTGCCGTTTTCTGATTTCAGTGATATATTTAGTCTCATAGAGGACCTTTTTTAGGTTGATTTGCTTCGATTTAAGCAAGGCTCGAAGCCCTACTTTAGAGTTTAGCAGGTCAACTTCTTCTGGGGATAGATTTATTTTGCTCATCTCTTTAAATATCTATTTGTAGTGCACTTCTATGGAAGGGCATGATCACATTTGGGTCAGGTAATAGGGTTATTCCTGATTCGCCTTTGCCTTCATAGTCAAACTGCGAAAGTACATACCGCATGCTTTCCAATCTTGCCTCTTTCTTATCGTTGGTTTTAATGATAATCCAAGGACTGTAATTAGTATGTGTTCGGCTAAACATCTGCTCTTTGTAGTGCGTGTATTCTTTCCATAGCTCTTGGCCTTTCATGTCCACGGGGCTAAATTTCCATCTTTTCAATGGATTACTTAATCGGTCATCAAATCGCTTCTTTTGTTCATCCTGTGAAATAGAAAACCAAAATTTAATCATCTTGATATTATCTTCATAGAGGAGGTGCTCAAACTCTGGAACTTGGACTATGAACTGTTCATACTGTTCTTTGGAGCAAAAACCCATGACAGGTTCCACCACCGCTCGGTTATACCAGCTTCGGTCAAAAAAAACGATCTCGCCGGGATTTGGCAATTCCTTGATGTAACGCCGGAAATACCACTGTCCTTTTTCGACCTCAGTAGGTTTGGACAGCGCAACCGCTCTGGATGTTCTTGGATTAAGGTGTTCTTTAAATCTTTTTATTGATCCACCTTTACCGGCGGCATCTCTACCCTCAAAAATGATGGCTACTCGCTTTTTATGATTGGCGATCCATTTCTGTAAATTGACAAATTCCGATTGGAGTAGCGCTAGTTCGGCTTCATAGCTCAGTTTTTTAAGTGTTTTCTTTAAACCGACGTCTTCTTTCTTTGCGATCTTGATTAATTCTTCGCGGGTTTTAACATGTTCTAAATGGTCTGCTGTAAAATTCATATAAATATTGTTTGTTAATTTTAAAAAAAAATCTCTGGTCTTTCGATCCAACCGGTGGCTTTTCTATGTAGTATTTCTAATATCCACTTTTCTATTTCACAAAAAAAATTAGGGCTCTTTCTTTATGCTGTTTCATTCTTTAAAGTAGCAAAAATCATTTTTAGATTTATCTATATCCATTTCTCTACCAGTAAAAGACCAACACAATACCTAACTTGTTAATGCCAATGGAGATCACACTGACAAGAAGACCCATATCGACTTATCCTACATTGGGCAAAAAGGGGTCCGAAAAATCAAAGAAAATAGGATGACTGACATTACTCCGGATACTTATAAACAGCGTTACCTTGGTAAGGGAATATCAGTATTTTGAAGCTAAACCAATAGCTCTTCGAATTCAAATTTTGCTAATTTCATCTCTAAGTATCAGGTGAAAGGGATAATTAGCCATTTTACACACGATTTAAAACAACAGAAAATAGCCAATTTTAATATAGATGCAGGTAAAGTATTTTTTATTTCCTATAAAGAATTACATACCGAATAGTATCCCCGAGCAGAAATGACTCAATCGTTTTTCTCATAAAGGGAAGATGAAAATTGGTAATCCTAAAATCTAAAAACTCTTCAATCTATCAGTAGTAATATTTATATGGTCTAATCGTTGTTTCTATTTTTGTTGCTGCATGTACTCTCGCTCAATTCAAAGACCCGAGCAACAAAAGTTCAAAAGTAGAGGTAGATTAATTGCTTGGTGAACCAGGGTAATAGAGGTCTTTCATCGCTGCCTTAAAAGCTTCCAGTGCCTTGGGAGACAAATTCACTCTCCAGTCGAGCTCTTTATTTACATTAAACCAAGTGACTATTTTCACCCTAGGATAGTCGGTTTTGATTTTATCAAATGCATCTGTGATCCAAGCTGCTTTGTACAAACCTTCAAATTGGAACTCGCCGGAACCGAATTCTGCAATCATCATCGGTTGCTCTCCCAATACTGTACAGTCATCGTAAAGTTGTCGAAAACAAGTGTCAAAATCTCTGAGCGGACGCTCGCTTCCCCAAGGATCTCGAGGGTAAAAATTGTAAGCATCTAAGCCGATCCAATCTACATACTCATCTCCAGGCCAATAATTCGATACCTAGTTCCACTCAGCCTCATACCGATCTACGGAAGGGCCATGTGGTGTCCAAACCCATTTTACATTGTCCGCATCTTTTGCCTTAAATCGAGCGACCAGATATTTCCAAACGGCAACTACTTGCGCCGGCCCTCTATTGGCTTACCCATTTTTATTACCACTCCATACATACCAATTGCCATTAAACTCATGCAGAAAGCGGATCAAGATGTCTTTTTTATAGTTTTTTGCGCTTTCTGCAAAGCGATCGATATAGGCGTCGGAGGTGCCATTAAGCACATTTCTAAAGGCGGAATATCCATTTGGTCTTATTTGGGTGGTATTACTAGGATTGACAGATGGATAGAATAATTCCCAAGTTAGATGTGGTATAATGCCACGTGCGGCTAGTTTGTTGCAGGCAGCTGTTGGGAACTCATCTTCCCAGGTTGGGAACCAAACTACTGCCCCTAATTCTTGCTGGGTCAGTGCTTCAAAGTCATCAATTTCGCTCAGGTCACCGGTAGGGAGTTTTGCATTCCCGTTTTCGGGATAGTCACCACCACGCAGCCTACCCAATTCCCGTCCAGGATGATCGAAGGCGTATTGCTAGGTTCTTGTGTCACTGCTTGCTCGGAGATCGGATCGTCTATTTTGATTGGTGCTGGTTCACCATCTTCACCTGCACAGGTTACAAAGCCAATAAAAACTCCAAGTAAAAATAGATTTCTCAGAATGGTATTTTTCAAAACTTGAAAAGGTTGATACCGAGGTACGGGATATTCAGGATCTGGACAAGGTCGCCAATATGTTACTTAATTCAAGGCTTTCTGACTTTGGTGTAGGTTAGTATGAGTTAACGTGCTTGTGTATACAACGTAGTATCTCGCAGGGTGCTATGATTTCATATATAGTGTTAGTGGCTTTTTATTCATTTATTTTTATTTGATGTTCAGCATACTCCAACGATTCAAGAGTTGTAATGTCAAATCCATTCTTAAAAAGAACTTCGACTGTTTCACTTAATGATACATGAAAGTCATTCGTTACAGTCAAATTTCCTAATGGTTCATATGCGTCTGGCAGATATACGAAAAAAGATTTGCCATTTTTAAAAGCACCTATCTCGACATCTCCCGCATTAATATTAGGATCTAAATAGAAAATATAATCGTCTTTTGAATCAGGTTTACTCTTAGAAAATCCAATAGAATATTCTGGTATATCTGGATTCTCTTCATACCCAGTAATCCAACCTACTAAATTGTGATAAGTGTAAAAGTTTACTGAATTTCCAACCTTGATAACGTGCCAGTCTCCAATTTCTGCAATCCAAAAACTATGCATTCTAAATTCTTCATTTCCTGAAAGTTCTCCGTACTCTTTGATCATCTCAAGCAGATAGTCTGTAGATGTTTTTTTTGCAAAAATGAATCTGTTGTAGGCTTCGTTTTGAACTTTAAAAAGAGTGCCAGAATATGGGGTCAACTGTTCGACTTGGATTGCCAATACTTCAGTATTAGCTTTTGATTGGTCTACATGTTTCTTTGAGCTTTTCTTGTTGAACTGTTGGTAAATCACAAGTGAATTTCCGATAACAACTATTGCAACTATTGTATACTTCATCTTTTTCATTTAATTGCCGCCAAAAAAATATATACCCATCGCCCATATATCTCCTATGTACTCAGGCTGAATCGGCGAGATAGTCCCTCCAAAACCTTGGTAAAATATATTTTGAAAAAGCGAAACTTGAAAGGGGTTTGATAGAGTTTGTTGGATAATTGTATGCATTAAGGGCTTTAGATCTGATGAGGGCCTTATTTAGAAGGCATAAAAAAAGCTAAACCTTTCGATTTAGCTTTTTATTGAACCTGTAAAATCTAATTCACCGAGACATTGGTAAACCAGATGAACTTCTGACCTGCTGCGAAACCATGATTGGTTGCCAGTTTTATCGGGCCAAATTCTTGTGCATTTTCCCAGGTGAAAGTTCTTCCTTCAGGGCCGTTTCCTCTTCTGAAAGTCCATTCCATAATCATATTGTTTTCATCCAAATACAAATCGTATGCATCCCCCGGAGTATAGCCATCCGTTGAGTTGTATACAATCACCAATTTAGTGGCATCAGCTGCTGATATTGGCGCAGGGATGTTTGCCTCTTCTTCATAGGTGTATCCGGAATCCCAAGCTAATTGGAATGGCATCATTAGCCAATATTTATCATTGATAAATCCCTTGTCAGCATCCGGAAGTTGATCTGCCGGAAGATCTATTGAGTAGGTGAAGCTAGTATCTGAAGTTGCATAGTCGACAGTTCGCTCTTTTATATTCCATTTCCAGTCACGGGTAGAAACAGTCGCAGAATCCACCTGAACATTCCAGGTGTAAGCGATCGAATTGACTTCGTCAAATTTGTCATAGCCATAAGCCATGGCAACTTTCATCGGTAGGGTATCCGGAGTAGTTTCTTTTGGCTGGCAAGCCACTAGAAATCCGATGAATAGGAAAGCAATAATTAAGTTTTTCATAGGATATGAGTTTTGCCAAATGTAACAGAATCAGAGTTATTATTGTTGATCTAACCAATCTTTATACTTCCGGTATTCAACAATCCCATAGCCCTTTTTAAGAAATCTGAAGAATCTTGAAATGAATAGCATGGGGAGGAAAAGTTTCGAAGGGAAGATTTTCTTTTTCTTTCTTGCGGCACTCAATAAGATGGATTTTATCAGCCAAGTAGCAGTTTGTTTTGGGTAAGCTTTGGGAATATTGTTACCAGCAGAATCGAAGAATTTTGTGTCCTTAGCGATCGGGAATACTAGGGTGATCCAATTTCCAGTTTTTTCTGACCAGATTGTTCTTGCCCGTTGCAGCAAAGCTGACTTTGTCCAGAAATAAAGACTATAGCCTGGGATAGACCAAAAAGACATTGCTGAGGCAGTACTGATCAATCGGAATAGCTTTTTGGGATACAGTGCTCGTAGCATAAACCCGAGTTGAATGGGACTGTAGATATTTACTGCAAAAAGTGCTTTTTGAGATTGGAGATCTGGGAAATAGGCAGTGTCAATCTCTTTGATTTTTACTTTGGCTAATTTCCCCCAACCACTCCCGGTAGGTTTGGTGAAATAATCCATATTATTCAGAACCTTTTGGATATCAATGGATAAAAAATAGGTGCTTGCCGGGAAGGGGATTCCAAATGCTTTTACCTCGCACGGAAAGATGACATGATCATTTGAACTGATCCTAATTTCAGCCTTTCCATTTTCTTCTTCCGCTCAAGAAAGGGGTAGAGTGTTCTTGGGAATTACCCAATTCACGCTGCCATTTTGAGTACTGGCTTCGGAGTCGACGTAGATCTTGGTGATGCGTTGTTCGCCAAAGGGAAAAAACTTGCCGGGAATGAATAACAATTCACAGTAAGGCCCAATGAGGACATATTTTTAGTTAGCCAGTATTAAGTAACCGAGATCACCTTTAAATTTCCCTATTAATTCGGGAGGAAGCTGACCGAAAGTTTCCACCCATTTCTTTGAAAACTTATAAACTACAATAATCCCTTTCCCTGCTAGTTGCCAGGATGCTGGAGCTTGATGATAGGACTTCGATGCTGTTGTTGAACTTGGATTATTTTCATCCATAGGGTGAAGGGCTAACAGCGGTCCAGCCTCCATCGATGATTAAGGTTTGACCAGTGATATGTCTTGCGGCGTCTGAGACTAGAAATGCAGCGGCGGCAGCGATATCTTCCACATTTGCAGGACTGCCGACAGGGGTGAGTTTTGACCAGGTTTTCACATAGTCTGGATCAGAAACTGTTCGATTAGTGATGGTAGCGCCTGGGGCAATGGTGTTGATTCGGATACCCAATGGAGCAAGCTCAAGGACAAGGTTTTTGGCTAGCATTTCAATCGCAGCTTTGCTCATGGCATAGGCTGCTAGATTTTCATGACTTTGGTGGGCTGTGACTGATGAAGTATAAAGAATTGCGCCTCCGGAGACTTGATCTTTCATGACCTTTGCTGCGGCTTGGGTAAGAAAGAAAGTTCCTGCTTGATTGATCCTGCTCACTTCCATGAAGTCTTCTCTAGAATAATCAAAAAACCCGCCAAATAGGGTAATACCAGCATTTGCGATGACGATATCCACCGATCCAAAATTGGTGATGGCAGTTTTGATCAAGGTCTCAATCACCTGATCAGAACTTGCATCTCCGGGCACGGGAATGGCTGACATGCCATATTGTTGAGAAATCTTTTTGCAAGCATCACGGATCAGATCTTCTTCCAGATCATTCAATACCAGATTCACACTTTGCGCAGCTAGTCTTTCGGCAATAGCTAAACCTATTCCCTGACCTGCACCGGTGATGATTGCGGTTTTTTTGATTTTCATTTTCTATTAATGCGAATCTCGCTTGACTTCCGAACCTGAGCTTCCCTGTAGGAAATCAAAATCCACCCCTTCGTGAGCTTGATTGACTTTATCCAAAAACAAATTTACATAGCCTCTTTCATAAGGAAGCTTTACAGGTTTGAATGCAGCTTGTCTAGTCGCCATCTCTTCTTCCGAGATCAGGAGGTTTAATGTTCTATTTGGGACATTCAGCTCAATCATATCACCATTTTGAACGAATGCTAATGGTCCACCAATCGCAGATTCCGGAGAGACGTGAAGTACCACCGTGCCATAGCCAGTTCCGCTCATTCGTCCATCTGAGATACGAACCATATCCTTGATGCCTTTTTCCAATAGCTTTATGGGCAAGCCCATATTTCCTACTTCCGGCATTCCGGGGTAGCCTTTCGGTCCTACGTTTTTCATGACCATCACGCAGTTTTCATCGATATCTAAGTCTGGGGAATCGATGATAGCCTTGTATTCATCAATATTCTCAAAAACAACTGCACGCCCGGTATGCGTAAGTAAATGTGGACTAGCCGCGGATGGCTTAATTACTGCTCCGTTTGGGCAGAGATTTCCTTTGAGGACTGCGATGCCAGACTCGGGTTTGATTGGATTATCAAAAGTACCAATCAGATTCCGATCATAACATTCTGCTTTCTCAATATTTTCTCCGATGGTTTTACCATTGATCGTGATCGCGTCGGTATGAAGTTGCTTCTCGATTTCCTTCATCACCGCGGGGAGACCTCCGGCATAGAAAAGATCTTCCACCCAATGCTCTCCCGATGGTTGCACGTTTGCGATCAGGGGGATTTTCGCAGAGAAATGATCAAAATCAGTCAAATCAAGTTCCACTCCAATCCGCTTTGCAATAGCAATAAGGTGTAGAATGAAATTGGTAGATCCGCCCAAGGCAGCATTTACCATGATTGCATTCTCAAAGGCTTTTCGGGTAAGAATTTTAGACATTTTCAGATCCTCATTCACCATTTCCACGATCCGCATACCAGACATGTGGGCAAGGACTTTTCGTCGGGAATCTGCTGCTGGGATGGTTGCGTTATCCGGTAAAGCCAAACCAAGGGCTTCGACCATGGCAGCCATTGAGGAGGCTGTACCCATCGGAGCACAATGCCCCACTGAGCGCGACATCGCAGCTTCGGCAGCAATAAAATCTTCTTGGGAAAGTTTTCCCATTTTAAAATCTTCTGCAAATCTCCAGACATCGGAGGTGCCGATTTTCTTGCCTTTAAATCGTCCTACCAGCATCGGTCCACCAGAAATCACCAAAGTTGGAATATCCACTGAGGCTGCACCCATGACAAGTGATGGTGTAGTCTTATCACAACCACACATCAAGATGACACCATCCATTGGATTGGCTCGGATGCTTTCTTCTACATCCATGCTAGCCAGATTTCTAAAAAGCATAGCAGTAGGCTTGATGGAGCATTCGCCGAGAGACATCACTGGAAATTCTAGTGGAAATCCACCAGCTTCCCAGATTCCCCGCTTCAGCGCTTCCGCCAAATCCCGAAAATGTGCATTACAAGGAGTGAGTTCCGACCAAGTGTTACAGATCCCGATCACAGGCTTGTCGCCTTCAAAAAGGTGATGGGGAAATCCTTGATTTTTCATCCAAGAGCGGTAGATAAATCCATCTTTTCCAGTACGGCCGTACCATTCTTGGCTGCGAAGTTTCTTTTTAGTCATAGGTTTTTTGGGATGAAAAAAATTCTGACAAGAAGGTACCAAAAAAAATCAAAACTCTGGAGCTGAGATTTAAGTAGGAATTTTTTTAGCAAGAAAAGATTGTTCTAGCAATTTTTTTCCACCCGATCAAGGGCAGTGGTGAGCACGTCCACATCCACGGTAAAATCTGTCATGATGGTATCCGGAACTATCACCTTTACTTAGTGCGTAGCACCACGATAGCCCAAGTGCAGCAGCCAAATTAAAGTAGCATTGTGACGTAGAATCATCAAGATTGCGTAGCTCAAGGACCTTGGTATTTGGAGCTAGGAAAAGCATATTGGTCAGAGCTGCACCATGAAGGCAAACCAGTATATTAGTTTTATCCAACAATTGAATTTGCTCGTTTAAATTGAGTTGCTCAGCATAGACGATTTCAAACCCTCGTTTTTTGAGAATTAATTCCACTTCCGTTTCGTTGTGTACTTTTCGTTTTCCAGCTAGTTTTGCTGATGTAGACATTTCGCCAAGGCTCAGTGGGAGCTTTAAAGCTGAGCTTTTCTCTGGTTTTTTGCGTCAGTTCCGATTGAAATTAGGAAGAGAAGTAGTTTGAGCTGTAAGAATCACGGTGCTTACTTTCAAGTTTTGATGGGATTTGAAAAGCATAACTGCTGTACCGATCAGTTCGAGGGATTCACTTACAACAGCCAAACTTTGATAGGAATAGGGCAGTGGCACAGGTGCGTTGGGATCACGCTCCAGCCCTTTCCAGATTTTAGGAAGACAATCAGTCATCCAATGAAGATGATTTGCGCCCCACTCATCAAGTACTCAAATACCGTTTGGAATTTTTCGCCAAGATTTTGGAGCACAGATAATCGCGCGCTTTGCAAATTGTAGCGGACTTAAGGTTTCAACACGGGTACGTGAAGCTTAGAATTTGAATTTCCTCTGAGCAAATACGGTATCTTGGAGAATACAGACATCCGTTGGTGCACTGGATGAAGTCGCTCTCAAGAAGCTTCTAGAGCCATCTGAAATAGGGGCAATTCCTTAGGGTCAAGATTGACCGATAAAGCTCTTTTGACAGTAATTCTTGATGCAGCGGATAATCATTTTGGCCAAAGAACAGTCGGGAGGGGGGTAGCCCTCCCGAATGCTTAAGCTATTCGCTCTATCTGTGCTCCGAGCGCATTCAAACGTTCATCGATCTGCTGATACCCTCGATCGATTTGTTCGATGTTATCGATAACTGAAGTGCCATTGGCAGAAAGTGCTGCGATTAGAAGTGAGACTCCAGCTCTGATATCCGGAGAGGTCATCCGAATTCCACGAAGTGGGTACTTTCGATCCAACCCTATTACTGTAGCGCGATGTGGATCGCAAAGAATAATTTGTGCTCCCATGTCAATCAGCTTGTCCACGAAGAATAATCTGGATTCAAACATCTTCTGATGGATTAAGACAGTTCCTTTGGCTTGTGTGGCAGTGACCAAAATGATTGAGAGCAAATCCGGTGTAAATCCAGGCCAAATTTGATCTGCTACGGTCAGGATCGATCCATCTATAAAAGTTTCAATTTCATAATTTGACTGTGCAGGAACATGAATATCATCACCACGAAACTCCAGCTTGATACCCATTCTTCGAAAGGTCTCAGGAATAATTCCCAACCTATGGATCTGACAATCTTTGATCGTGATCTCAGACTGCGTCATGGCCGCTAAGCCAATGAATGATCCAATCTCAATCATGTCCGGAAGCATGGTGTGATCCGTACCGCCAAGTTTCTCCACTCCTTCGATATGAAGTAGATTTGATCCCACGCCGGTGATTTTGGCACCCATCCTGTTGAGCATATCACATAGCTGCTGCAGGTAAGGCTCACAGGCTGCATTGTAAATAGTAGTCTTGCCTTCCGCCATCACCGCCGCCATCACGATATTTGCTGTGCCAGTGACAGAAGCTTCGTCCAGCAACATGTATGCGCCTTTCAGATTTTTCCCATCGATGTGGAAAATCTCATTTGCTGCATCATAGTGAAACTTGGCTCCCAGTTTTTGAAAACCAAAAAAGTGGGTATCCATTCTTCTTCTTCCAATCTTATCTCCTCCTGGCTTGGAAAGCTTCCCAGTTCCAAAACGTGATAATAGCGGGCCGAGAATCATAACTGAACCTCGTAAAGAAGAGGCCGTCTTCAGAAAGTCTGCTGTCTCTAGGTAGTCGAGATTTACCTGATCAGCTTGGAATGAATAAGATTCTGGACCTAGTTTTTCGACTTTCACACCCATATCGCTAAGCAATTCAATCAGCTTATTGGCATCTCGGATGTTTGGGATTTTATTGATAGTAATCTTCTCCGATGTGAGGAGAACAGCACAGAGGATTTGTAATGCTTCGTTTTTTGCTCCTTGAGGAGTAATTTCTCCTTTAAGTTTATTGCCACCGACGACCCGAAATGATCCCATTAATTTCTTCTTTTCTTGTTGTGGGGTCCGATACTTCTGCGGTTCTTAATCTGTCCGCCGCCATTTCGCTTGTTTTTCCCAGGAGGATCTACGGCAATTGGAAGTTTGAAATCCCTACGGGTGTTGGATTCGAATAGGCTGTTCTCCTTCACTTTTTCAAGATCAATGTGAAGCTTTCCTTTGGAGAGCGTTTTGATATCATCAAGAATAATTCCATCATCGAAATTGTCCCGATTCCAAGTAGAGTGGAAACTCCGCATGAGTTGACCGACATAGATGATAGCAGTTTCCTGCTCTTCATCATCTTCGATTTCTACTGCCTGCTCGATGAGTTTTTCGATATTTCTTCCGTAGTGTTTAAATTTCACTTCGCCTTTTGGATAGCCGATTGGCATAGGTCTTTTTCCCAGTAATTCTTTTTCAGGTATTGGGAAGGGAGCATCCACATCTAATTTGAAATCAGACATAATGTACAAGTCATCCCATAGTTTTTGGTCATTATCTTGTTTCCAAGTGGGATTGAGTTGTTTGATGATTTCTATGATCGCATAGGCACTCTGGGTGCGCTTTTCGCGATCTTCGATCCCGATGACGTGATCAACTAATCGTAGGATGTTTTTGCCGTATTCTTTCAAAATGTCGTGTTTGTAAGGTTTTGTTGCTCAACTAACCGCCTTTAAATTGGAAGTCATAAGGTAATAAAAAAAATTACCAAAGCGCTAGGGCGATGTAACTAGTCTATAATTCTAAGCTTTGCAAAGCTAAGTAATAATGTTTTCTCACCAAAATGATCAAATTCTATTGTAGCTTTTTTGTTAAGTCCTTCGATTTCAATTTTTTTAACTTTCCCAAAACCAAATTTTGGATGCTCTATCAGTTGCTCTGCTTGTAAATTATTGGTGTTAGAAGGCTTGAAGTCAGGATTTGGCGTATGCAGCCTCATACTACTAACCGGCTGGCTTGTAGACTTCTTTCTTATACCAATAAATCCGGAGCTTCCCGGAAGACCTTCACTTCTAAATGCTCCTGGTATTTCTCTTGAAGTCATTCGCTTGTTGACTTTGATACAATTCGGTTCTACTTCTTCCAAAAATCTACTGGGTTCACAATTCAATAATCTGCCAAATCGATATCGGGTCAATGCGTAAGTCAAGTACAACTTATCCATGGCACGTGTAGTCGCTACATAAAATAGCCTTCGCTCTTCTTCCAAATCCTCCCGGCTTTGCATCATCATTTGAGACGGAAAGAGATCTTCCTCCATTCCAACTACAAACACCTGCTTGAACTCCAGGCCTTTGGAGGAGTGAATCGTCATCAAGGTGATCGCGTCAGTTAGGTCTTTATTTCGATCATTATCGGTAAGCAAGGCGATTTCCTGAAGGAATGAACCCAGACTTTTATCCTCATTTTCAGGATTGTCTACATACTCCTTGATCGCATTGAGTAGCTCTTGTACGTTTTCGTAGCGGTTGAGGCCTTCGATGGTTTTGTCCTCGTAAAGCTCACGCAAAAGGCCACTTTGCTTCGCGATGTAGTTGGATGCCTCAAAAGCATCTTTACGTTCGATTTCGATTTGAAACGCTTTGATCGTAGCGGTAAAATCCATCACCAAACCTCCCGCTCTACCGCCAAGAAAGCTTGGTCCATTCTGTACCACTTGCCAAAGTGGCGTGTCATGATCGTATGCAGCCACGAGTAACTTATCAACAGAGGTATTTCCAATTCCCCGCTTTGGATAATTGATGATTCGCTTGAAGGCTTCCTCATCCATCGGATTGACTGCAAACCGCATGTATGCCATGAGGTCTTTGATTTCCTTTCGCTGGTAGAAAGATAATCCTCCGACAATCTTATAAGTCAAGTTCAATTTGCGAAGCGCCTCCTCCATGGATCTCGATTGCGAGTTGGTCCGATAGAGGATAGCAAAGTCGCTGTTTCGAAGTTTTTTATTATTTTTCTCTTCAAAAATTGTCGTAGCAACAATTTTTCCTTCTTCATTATCTGAAGTCGCTTTGATCAATTCGATCAATTCACCCTCCGGATTGGAAGTCCAGACTACTTTCTTGAGTTGAGCCTTATTCTTGTCGATAATCGAATTGGCAGCCTCCACAATAGTTTTTGTAGAGCGATAATTTTGCTCCAGCTTTACGACGAAGAGATCAGGATAATCCTTCTCAAAGTTGAGGATGTTCTGGATATCCGCACCGCGAAAAGCATAGATGCTTTGTGCATCATCACCAACCACGCAGATGTTCTGGTGGACGGCTGCTAGCTTTTTGGTGATTAGGTATTGGGAAAGGTTGGTATCCTGAAACTCATCCACCATCACATAGCGGAATCGCTGCTGATATTTATTGAGTACATCAAGGTGATCTTTGAAGAGCACATTGGTATTGAAGAGCAAATCATCAAAATCCATAGCACCAGCTTTGAACAGGCGGTCTTGGTATTTTTGATAGATATCTCCCATTTTTGGTTTCATCGCAGCCTCATCATCTGCTTTGACGAAAGGGTCATTTATGTACGCTTGCCAAGAAATCAGTCTGTTCTTTGCACCGGAGATTCGGGAGAGCACTGCATTGGCTTTATAAACTTTATCATCGAGGCGCATTTCTTTGACAATAGTCCGAATCAGTGATTTGGAATCATCTGCATCGTAGATAGTGAAGTTGGATGGATACCCGATTTTCGTTGCCTCCACTCGGAGAATTTTGGCAAATACGGAGTGAAAAGTACCCATCCAAGTGTTGCGGGCTTCCAATCCTGCCAGCGATTCGATTCGATGGCGCATTTCAGCAGCAGCTTTATTGGTAAAAGTCAATGAAAGAATATTGAATGCATCAACCCCCTTTGCATAGATCAGATGTGCAATTCGATAGGTCAGCACTCGAGTTTTACCTGATCCGGCTCCTGCTATAATCATCAAAGGGCCCTCAGTATGCTCTACAGCGGCTCTTTGTTCGGGGTTTAGTTTATCTAGATAGTCCATTTTGATAGTATCGCTTCGTAAGCAGAATTTGTTCTTTCCACTAATTAAAATTCTTCTGTTTTATTAGCCATAGAGTAGGCTATAAGGTTCAAAAAAAGGCCTAATGAGATCAATTTTTTCTAGTTGATTCGCCTTTTAAATTATGATAGAATACTTGCTGTATCTGGGTACTTGGGTTTTTGCACAATTTTATTTCCCAATTTTGGATCAAATAAATCATACAGTCTGCCAAAGCCGAGAAGTCTTTGAAATCTTCCTATTTTAAAATTAATTAAATTTTCCACCGTTTGTGGCTCCAAAGGTATAAGTCGGGCTGATTTCTGATATTATCTTCCAGCCTTCGGCAAAACTCATCCGTGATGCTATGCTTGGAGTCGGTTTCGTAAGGCGGGGCGGCAAGCTGGGTAAATTCAAACTGATAATGGCCGCGTTTGAGTTTGGTGATTTGTCCAAAGAAAACCGGAAGATTCATCCGCTTTGCCAAAAACTCGCCTCCCTCAAAGAAATAGGCCGGACGATTGAGAAAGTCCCGCTGATACCGATTCTCCCGATCTGCCGGTCTCTGATCAGCCGCCAAGTGTACGATTCGAGGTTTGCTCCGCATGGAGATCATACTCCGGCGAAACTCCGCCTTTTCGGTCATTAGTCCGCCAAAATGGGTTCTGATTTTCAGCATCAATTGGTCGAAAAATTCATTGTTCAGCCGAAGGTAAACTGTCTCGGCAGTCACTTCAGTGTTGAGCGCAACTCCCAAGATGGCCATTTCCCAATTGAATACATGACCTGCCATCATCAAGGCACTACTTCCAGCCCTGATCGGATCATCTACGAGTTCCTGATTGACTACATGAAAGCGCTGTCTGAGCTCTTGTTCAGAAATGGTCAGCATTTTGATCGTTTCAGCAAAAAAGGCATCTGTGAAATTTCGATAGAATTGATTTCGGATTTTTTTTCGCTCTGCAGCTGACTTTTCCGGGAAGGCAAACTCCAAATTTGTATCGATCACTTTTTTGCGGTAGCTGATTAAGAATCGCGCAATGAAATACATCAGATCAGAGAAAAGGTAAAGTACCGGGAGTGGAAGCCTGGAAATCAATCTGAAGAAAAACATAAAAAAGGGATGAGGATTGGGATCTTCTGCGACCCGTTTAGACTACAAAATAAATGAAATCAACTGAATTCTTCCCAATTCCTAGTTATAAATTAACTCAATCGTTACTTTTGAATTATATGTCTGAAGTACAGCGCAGGAAATATTCTCAGGAAGAAAAGAACAGCATCTTCGATGGTGAGTTTATGCCACACATCGATTCGATGTACAATTTTGCTTACCGGCTCACCTTTGATGAAGATGACGCCAAAGATTTGGTGCAGGACACTTACCTGAAAGCTTATCGGTTTATCAACTCATTTGAGCAGGGGACAAATGCAAAAGCATGGCTTTTTCGAATTCTCAAAAATAGTTTCATTAATGAATATCGACGAAAAAGTAAGCAGCCTGCCAAGGTAGATTACCAAGAGGTTGAAACTTATTACAACTCCGATGACGTTGACTACCAAAGTACCAGTGATATGCGGGCTGAATCGCTCAAGGATATGCTCGGTGATGAGATTTCCAACGCACTCAATAGCTTGGCAGTAGATTTCAGAACGGTAATTATTCTTTGTGACTTGGAAGGATTCACCTATGAAGAAATGTCCAAAATCTTGGATATTCCCATTGGTACAGTACGATCTCGTCTGCATCGTGCCCGAAACCTACTTAAGGAAAAGCTACAAAGCTATGCTAAACACATGGGTTACAAAACAGACGAAGAGGAGGAATAAATAAAAGAATTAAGATGGATATGAACGAAGAATCATCCCAAGCGCGGAAGTTGAAATGCGAGGACTCCGGCAAGTGTTTTGAATTGCTGGAAAGTATACTAGATGGCGAAATTGACAATTCGAAAGAAATGTTGAAGGAAAAGTTAGCCAAATGTCAACCTTGCTTTGAGCATTTTCACTTGGAGCAAGCGATTCGGGATCTGTTGAAAAACAAATGCACTAAACAAGCTTTGCCAATTGAACTTGCTGATAGTATTCGAAAACAGATTCAGGAAATCAAATAGGCATGACTTTAGGTAAGGCAATCATCTTCTCGGCACCATCCGGTTCCGGGAAAACATCGCTAGTCAAACATCTCATTGGAAAAATCCCAAATTTGGGATTTTCTATTTCAGCCTGCACCCGTGATCGACGTGGAAGACACGAAATACATGGTAAGGATTACTACTTTTTGAGTCAAGAAGACTTCAAGAAAAAAATTGATGAGAATGCTTTTATTGAGTGGGAAGAAGTTTACGCCGGTAATTTCTATGGTACCCTCAAAGAAGAAATCCAACGAATCTGGAATAGTGGCCAATCCGTAATATTTGATGTAGATGTAAAGGGTGGCCTAGCTCTGAAAAACTATTTCGGAGATCAAGCCTTAGCCATCTTTGTGAAAGTCCCAAGTATTGAGGTATTGAAAGAGCGCCTGAATGATCGCGGAACTGAATCAGAAGAGTCACTTTCACGGAGGATCTTCAAAGCAGAATTTGAATCCCAATTTGAGCCTCAATTTGATGTGACGGTAGTCAATGATGACTTTATCCAGTCCTCAGCGGGGGCGGAAGAAATAGTCAGTGAATTTTTAGCCCAATAAACGGTGAAAATCGGATTGTATTTTGGCTCTTTTAACCCCATCCATG